>MDSX01020674.1_pt1 | contig 17539 bp, 5 predicted proteins | sample 811141 | NCBI WGS metagenome assembly MDSX01 (sample SAMN05326642, study PRJNA326480) | marine metagenome | isolation source: seawater | place: Atlantic Ocean: South East | collected 2010 | reverse complement strand
AATCAAATTACATTTGATAATAGTAAGTATGATGGAACATACTCTGTTGTTGGTGTAGCTTCCACTTCATTTGTTATATCATTACTTAAAGATCCTGAATTAAGTGTTTACACACCAGACAATACTACTACTATGAAGTATAGTACTGATTCTAAGAGTGCTTCAGGACCTATTTCTAAACTTAGAATGGTATCAGAAGGTAATGATTATAAGCAATTGCCTGGTATTTCAAGTATTACAACTTTAAATGGTTCTGATGCTATATTATTTGCTCAATCCCCAACAGTAGGTAAGATAAAAGAAATAAGAGTTATTGATCAAGCATTTGAGTATAATACAGACAAATCTCTTAGACCTGAAGCAAATATACCATCTACACTTGAGTTAAAATCTAATTTAACAATAACAGATGTAGAAATAGTCGATGGTGGAAGTAATTACACAACAGCACCTGATATTGCAATCGTAGATTCAATTACGGGAGAAAAAATTGATGATGGTATATTAACCACTGAGGTTCAGTCTAGTTCAGTTTCTTCTATTAATATATTTGAACAACCATCTGGACTTAATTTTAATAGTAAGAATTTATTCACTGTTAATAATAGCAATGGTGTTGGAATATCCACTATGCAAACTTCAAGTAGTGGTATAGTTACTTGTTTCTTAACTACACCTCTACTTGGATTCAGTACTTCTATCTTTACTGTCGGAGAACAAATATTTGTAGAGGGAATTACTAAAAATGGAATAGGTGGTAGTGGATTTAACTCTGAAGACTATGGATTTAGATTCTTTGATGTAATATCTTATGAAAATTTAATACCAGCAAAACTTAAATTTAGTGTTGCAGGTTTAACTACTAATCCAGGTTTAGCAGATACTACTCAGGGATCATTTGCAACTATAGTTAAGAGATCCAATTACCCTGTATTCAAAGTTACTCAAGGTAAGAGTAAATTTGTATCAGGTGAGCAGTTATTTGTTAACGGAGAACCAACAGACTTAAATGTAACTACAGTTTTACCAGATTATATTAAAACATCTGGAAAATTTGAAGTAAAATCTGGAGATTCCCTTAGAGGAGTACAATCTGGTTCAAGTGGAACTATAGAAGCAATTATCAAGAGTGATGCTAAATTTGATATTGATTTCTCTGTAAGAGCAAATAGAGGATGGAAGAAAAATACAGGAGAACTTAATAATGATATTCAAGTCCTTCCTGACAATGATTATTATCAAAATTTATCATACTCAGTTAAGAGTCCTATTCAATATAAAGATTCAATAGATGTAATTAATCGTTTAGTCCATACGACTGGTTTAAAGAACTTTGTTGATGTTGGATTGTCAACCAATACTTCAGTTGGTATAGGAGTAACAACTGTAAAATCCTTAATATTTACAGATCTAATAGATGAATCTAGAGTTGATACAATTTATGGGTTTGCTCAAGCTAGAGATACTGATAATCAACTAATAGAAGGTAGAAATACTTCTAAGTTCCTTGAGTTTAGATTTAAGAGTTTTGTTGATAGTGTTATTTGTAAAACAAATAGAGTTCTTGTAATTGATGATGTAAGCAAGCAATTTACAAACAAAGAAAATGTAAATGATACATTTATAGATTTAGATGAATCTGGAAAAGACTTTGCAAGATATTTGGTTCAAATTAGAAGTACCGATAACTTACAAAATGCAATTTATGAAATGATTATACTTCATGATCCACAATTTGAATCTGCATTTACTTTAAAGAAAGGATATCTATCATCTACAGGTATAGCAAATACAACAACAAACGAATATAATTGGACAGAACTTGAATTTGCCACATTAGAAGGTAATGTTGATGAGTTTGATACTTTATCTCTAAGATTTACACCTAATGATGTATTCAATATTGATTATGATGTTAAATTTATTAAAGATACATTTAATGGTAACGTAGTTGGACTAGCATCCACATCTATTGGTTTAATAAAGAACCAGTCTACAAATGCTATTGTAGGAGTTGGTTCTACTAATACTATACTTGAATATGATTCTGATAACTTTGATGCTATGCACGTTCATTTACATTTAAATGCAAATGATTTGTATACTCAGAACTATACTGAATTATATGTTCATCATGACGGAACTGACACTTATGTAAGTGATTACTATGTTGATTCAGATTCAGCTCAAGGTTTTAGTGGGAATGATTTCTCAAACTTTGTTGCATCTGTAGCAAATGGAAAATTAACATTATCATATACAAACCCACTTACTGTTCCAGTAACTGTTAGAGCGAATGCTGTTGGATTTGGTTCTACATCTAATGCTGATGGTGCTCTAAGATTTAAGATAGGAACTTCTCAAGCAGATGGTAACGAAAGAAGTGCATATTTCTCAGGTAATTCTACAGTTGGTACTGGAGAAACTACAATCTTTAGTGCAGATGCAACACTAACTAACTCTATCAAATCTTTAGTTAGTGTAAGTTATGGTGCAACCTATGCATTACATCAAATATTAACATTAAGTCCTGATAGTACAGATACTTATTCTACTCAATATCCTTTCTTATCAATAGGAAGTACAACTGGAATAGGAACATTTGGTGCTGCTATTGATGGTTCAAATGTTGCAGTTAAATTCTATCCTGATTCCTCTGTAACTGGAATTGTTACTATTAAATCATTTAATGAAGTATTATATCAAGAAGTAGAAATAGAAAATCTATATCAAAATATTAATTATGGTTCTATCAAAACACAAGAGTTTGGTATTGGTTTATTTGATGCAACTAATAGTTCAAGAATTAATAAAACATCCTTCAGAATGGATTATCAGGATACACCTATATTCCAAAAATTCTGGAATCCATCAGAGACTGCAGTTTTAAACAAGGCAACTGGTGAATTTTCAATAACAAACCATTTCTTTGAAACTGGAGAAGAATTAATTTACAGAGCAGGATCATCAGTCGCAGGACTTACATCCACCTCTATTGGTATTGGAGTAACTGCTGATTCAATTGGTATTGTAACTAATAAACTTCCATATCAAGTTTATGCAATTAGAACTAATAATGAAAAATTCAAAATTGCTACAAGACCCGAATATGCAGCTGCAGGAATTGCAGTAACATTTACAGATGAAGGAAGTGGTAATAAACATTCCTTTGAAATGGTTAAAAAGTTAGAGAAAGCAATAATTTCTATTGATGATGTAATTCAATCTCCACTTTCATATACACCAATAGTTTATGATTTAGAAGCAAATGGTGGACAAATAGGAACAGCATCAACAGTGTTCTCAATGTCTGGTATTACTTCTATACGTAATGGAGATATATTAAAAATTAATAACGAATTTATGAAAGTTGGTGGTGTTGGTCTAGGAACAACATCAGTAGGACCAATAAGTGATGGTGATGTAAAACTTATAGAGGTTGTAAGAGGTGCTGTTGGTACTGCAGCAACACTACACACTGATGGAACATCAGCAAGAATTTACAGAGGTTCATACAACTTCTCTGGACAAAATATATTCTTTACAGAACCTCCAAAAGGAAGTGGTTTAGTAACTATAAATGAAAGCAATCTTCCTAAAGGATTCTCAGAATTTAATGGAAGAGTATTCTTGAGAAAAGATTATACAAATAATTTAATATATGATGATGTTTCTAATGAATTTACAGGTATTGCTCAAACATTTACAGTTAGACAATCAGGAGTTAGTACAACTGGTATAGAGACTGGAAGTGGGTTAGTATTAATAAATGGAATATTCCAAACTCCAACAACAGATAATAATGCAGGAAATAATTTCTTTTACAAACAATCTGGTTCAGATTCTGAAATTGTATTTACAGGTATAACATCTACTGATGGAACTCCTGTAGTTTCATTGCAAGATCCTAATCAAAATGCTTTCCCTAAAGGTGGATTAATAATATCTCTTGGATCTACAACTGGTTTAGGATTTGCTCCTTTATTAGGTGCTGATGTTCTACCTGTTATTGGTGCAGGTGGTTCAATATCAGGAATAATTGGTATTCCAACCTTTACTACACCTGGTAAATCAATAAGCACTGCTTCTTATGATTTTAATACTGGGATATTAGATCTAACTACAGGAACTGCTCATAATTTAAATGCACAAAACCAAGATGTTTATCTTGAGGGTGCGAAATTTACTAGTGCGTTAGGAATTACAACATATGGTAATTCAACTTTAGGTAATATATTCCGAATAACTGAAATTGTTGATTCTACAAATATTAAAGTAAAAATTGGAATTAGCACATTCGATCAAACTTATGTTGGATTTGGAACTGTCTATCCATACTACAATTCAACTGCTAGAGCATTTGGATCTGGTTATAATGGAAGAGTAGCAATTGGTGTTAGTGTATATGAACCTGGACACGTAGGAAATACTGCAAGCATAACAGCAGAAGTTAAGACTAACAAACATAAGTTCTGGTACAGTACAGCAAATAACATTTATTATGGTGGAAATTACTTACATACGTTTGATTCTGCGTCCACAGGTGCTGTAAACGTTCAAAGTGGTTCAGAGGTAGGTAATCAGAAAACACCTAACGGTGCGTCTTATGATGCAATATCTGGGGTATTAACATTATCATTTAGTTCTGCACATGGAATGAGCACTAGCGATACCATTACTCTTGATGAGGGAAGTATTAACTTTAAATGTGCAAGAGATCATTTTGCCACTGTTCATGCTTATCCTCGTCCTCATGATCCAATTGCAGGAGTAACAACTGCAGTTACTGTAACTTCATCAACTGCATTTACCATTAATGTTGGTGCAAGTGTAAATTCTAGTGTATCAATATCCACAGCATCTTACGAACCGTCCACAGGTGATCTTGTATTGAATCTTGGTGCAGGACATGGATTTACAGCTGCTGGTATATTAACAACCAGTAGTGCGTCTTATAACCCCTCTACAGGAGTATTAACAGTAAATACAAGCACTGCTCATGGTATGGTAACTGGAGAAAGAGTTCAACTTGCAGATAACTCATTTACATTTACATGTGCAAAAGATAATAATATATCTGAACATTATTACCCAAGAGAAGATGATCCTGCTAGTGGTAGATGGTTAGCAATCACTAAAGTTGATGCAGATACATTTACTGTGGTTGTAGGTACATCATCAGATACATCTACACATACATTTGTAGGTTCACAACCTGGTAATATTAGAACTGATGGTCCGAATGGTTCAATTGGTATTCATACAAGAAGTTTAACATTTACTTGTGCACAAGATAATCATGCATCATTCCATTCATATCCAAGAGCAACAGATCCAATACACAGAGCAGTTTTAGGTATAGGTGCAACAACAACAGATACAATTACGGTTAACGCAGGAACATCTGTAAATGGAACAGGTGGACAAGTTGAATTTACTATTGTAGATGGTGGTAGTGGATACGCCAATCCAGATGTATTAGTTGATGAACCAACATATACAGACTTAGATATTAAAGGTGTAAGTAGAAGAGGTATTGGAGCAACAACTGTAACTGGAATAAACGAATTAATTAATCTTAAGTTAGGACCTAATTCAAAACCAATATTTGCGAATCGATTTGCAGACGCTGCTGATTTAATAGAAGCGAATAAATTAATTATTGCTGATATTTCTGTTGGAGAGATGTTAGATGTATATCCATCATTCAGTGTTCCTGGCGGAAGTCAAAATTGTAAGGATGATGTTGTTGATGTTCTTGAAGCAGTTGCATTTAATTTAAGATTTGGTGGTAATGATGAAATATGGGATGCTGCTAATCTTTATATTACTGGAGCACACGTTGCAGGGGAAGAGCAGGAATCAATTTACGTATTCCATGCTGCAAGAGATCTAGCAAATAAAGTTATTAACAACGTAGCAATTGCTAAGTCTGATTACACAACAAGAGATCAAGTCTTTGATTTAACAATTACAGCAGATCCTGCTGTTGGATACAATACAGATGCTAATGGTTGTGCAAATGTAAGATCATCTATAAATTCATTCATTGGTATTGTTACTAGTTCTATTGGTTTTGGTACAGTAACATCTAAGAAATCATTTGCTCCTGCTAAGTTCTTTGAAGTTTCTGATTTCTCAATCAAAGGTGCGGGATATGCATTCCAACTTGGAGATGTGTTTGCACCTGTTGGACTAGTAACAGCAAAAGGATTGAAGAAACCATTAAAACCATTTGAATTAGAAGTTGTGGATGTATTCTCTGATAGATTTGCTTCTTGGCAATTTGGACAGTTAGATTTCATTGATCCTATTGATAATCTTCAAGATGATGTTAGAACAGTGTTCCCACTCTTCTATAATGCTGAATTAGTTAGTTTCCAATTAGATACTAATGATAATGATTCAAAATTAATTGACATTGATGCTACATTAGTAGTGTTTATTAATGGAGTTCTACAAGAACCAACAAAAGCATATCTCTTTGATGGTGGATCTTCAATACAATTCCTTGAAGCACCAAAGAAAGAAGATAAAGTTTCTATATTCTTCTATAATGGAACAAGATCAATTGATAGTGTAGAAACAGATATTGCTGAAAGTGTTAAAGTTGGAGACACTCTATCAGTTAGAAAAGCATCTGGTATTCAAACTTCTGTAAATCAATCAGAAGGTAGAATAGTTTATGATATAGCATCATCAGATAGAATAGAAACTAATGCTTATGCTGATGCAGGTATTGATGAATTTAATGATAGAAGTGTTAATTGGACTAAACAAAAAAGAGATATCTTTATAAATGGAGAGAAAGTTTCTAAAGCAAGAGATTCTATTGAGGGAATGGTATTCCCAACTTCAAGAATTATCAGAGATGTTAATGTTGGAGATACTGATATACTTCTTGATAACGGACAATTCTTTAATTATGAAGAAAATGAGTCTAGTGTAGTAACCGCATATGTTGATGCTGTTGTATTGGATGAGATTAATACTGTTTCTGCTGCTGCAACTGTAACAGTGGATTCAAGTGGAAAGGTTACTGCAACAACTATAACCAATACAGGTTTTGGTTATACAACAGCAACTGTTGATGTTAAATTCTCTTCTCCTAAATTCATTGGGGTTGGTATTGGTACAACAGCAACAGGAACTGCCACCATTACAAATGGAGCAGTCGCATCAATAAGTGTTACTAATGTAGGTCTTGGATATACTAATTCACTTAATACACCTGTACCCCCACAAATTATCATACCTCAACCAAGATTAATAAATGAGGTAGTAACAAACATTCAATCTGTTCAAGGTAACACAGGTATCATAACTGGTATTTCAACAGTTGCTGGTATTGGGACTGATTTAGCAATCAAGTTCTTTACTAACAATACTACTGATTTACAAGTTGGTTATCATATTGTTGTTACTGATACTACAGTTGGAAGTGGTGTTACCTCAATTTACACTCATGATAATGATATTATCGGAGTGGGAACTGAATTTGTTGATAACATTTTTAGAGTTCATCAAATCCCTGTTGCTAATGAAATTGTGTGTAATATTAAGTCTGATACTATAACAACTGGTATACAGACACTTGGAACTTCGATATATAATCCTAACGGATACTATTCTTGGGGAAGACTTACCAATTTGGTAAGAAATTCTGAACCAATTGCAATAGGAATCTCTGGTAGAACGGTTACTGCAGGTCTTTCAACATACCCTCTAATACAAAGAAGAGGTTATGGTTTGAGGGATAATGGAGCGATCAGAAAAACTCTCCCAGATTAAAGTAATAAATAGAAAGAAAACTGTCAAACAATGTCGGCAATAATTACTGACCAATTTAGAATATTAAATGCGAACAATTTTATTGAGTCGGTAGGTAATACCAGTAACTCATATTATATTACCGTGGGTTTAGCAAATCCAGCTGATGCAGTTGGTTTTGGTAGAGCAACAAACTGGGATAGTGCAACACCTGATCCTACAGATAATTTTAATTATGTTAATCACGCACAAGATACTATTCTTTTTGGTAAAAAACTAGGTACTTCTAATATTAGAAGATTAATAAGAAAGGTTGACTGGAAACGTGGAACCACGTATGAAATATTCAGGCACGATTATAGTGCTGATAATAAATCTCCAGAAACTTCCTCAACAAGACTTTATGATGCAAAATATTATGTGATGAATAGCGATTTCAGAGTCTATATTTGTATCAACAATGGTTCCTCTGGTATCAATTCAACTGGTAAAGGTTCAGAAGATGAACCATTTTTCACTGATTTAGAACCATCTAAAGCAGGAGAGAGTGGGGATGGATACACTTGGAAATACTTATTTACGGTTCCACCAAGCGATATAATTAAATTTGACTCTACAGAATATATTTCTGTTCCAAATGATTGGGCAACATCTACTGATTCTCAAATTCAAGCAGTTAGAGATAATGGTGATTCAGATTTAAACGAAAACCAAATAAAACATGTCTTTATTGAAGATCCTGGTGCTGGTTATGCGGGTGGAGAAGTTCCTATTGTTGGAGATGGTTCAGGTGCTAAAGCAGTTGTAACTGTTGATAGTCTCGGTAGAATAACAGATGTAGTCATTTCTTCTGGAGGAAAAGGTTATACTTATGCGATGGTTGATTTAGGAACGCTGCAACCAACTGGTAGTATACCTAACCCTGCTAAATTAATTCCAATTATCCCACCATCTAAGGGACATGGACATGATCTTTATAAAGAATTAGGTACTGACAGAGTATTATTATATGCAAGATTTGATGACTCTGATAAAGATTTCCCAACAGATACTAAATTTGCACAAATTTCAGTAGTTAAAAATCCTTTAAGGGGAAGTTCTACTAATATTTTTAATGATAATCAGTTTTCTGGTACAAATGCCATTAAATTATTAGACGATGGTACCATTAGTGGAGAAAATTTCTTAACTGTGGGTAAAAAGATAACTCAAAGTGTCACAGTAGATGGCAGCAATGTTACTGCTGAAGGATATGTTGCATCATACGATGAAACTACAAAAGTTATTAAGTTTTTCCAAGACAGATCTCAAAATTACCATCCATCAACATTTAATCAACAAGATTATGTTGGTGTAAGTAGTGAAGGTAGGAGATTCTCTTTTGATTCAGATGCATCTGGAAAAGTTTTTACTAGCGACGGATTTTCTGGAAAAATAGATAATGGATATACTGGAATCACTACAAACCCATCTGGTAACAAAAATATCAACCTTGGGATTCAATTTACAAAGGGACTTGCCGAACCTGAGATAAATAAAACGTCGGGTGATGTAATCTATTTGGACAACAGACCAATAGTTACTAGAGATGCAAGGCAAAAAGAAGACATTAAGATTATTCTAGAGTTCTAAGAAGATGCCACAAAAGACCAATTTAAATATAAATCCATACTATGATGACTTCGATAAGGATAATAATTTTTATCGAGTTCTCTTTAAACCTGGATATCCAATCCAAGCAAGAGAATTAACGACTTTACAATCAATACTGCAAAGTCAGATTGAATCATTTGGTAGCCATATTTTCAAAGAAGGATCTATGGTAATTCCTGGTGGAGTTACATACGATAGGTTTTTTGAGGCAGTAAAAATAAATCCAACACATTTTGGATTAGATTTGAACATATATTTGAATAATTTTATAGGTAAAAAGGTATCTGGTGGAACTTCTGGTGTAACAGGAACTATTCAAAAGGTAGTATTCCCACCAACTGATGGAATAGAATTTCCAACAATTTATGTAAAATACTTAAATTCTAATAGAGATTTTCAGTTTAGACCTTTTTCAGATGGAGAAACTTTAATTGCTGAAGATGCAGTAACCTACGGAAATACTACAATAAATGTAGGAGATAGTTTTGCTTCAGTTCTTGATTTAAATGCTACATCAACTTCATCAGCAGTACATGTTTCTAATGGAATATATTTCATTCGTGGTGTATTTGCAAGTGTCCAAACAGACACTATTGTACTCGATCCATACAAAAATGATTCATCATATAGAGTTGGATTAGTTGTAAATGAAGAATTAGTCTCTGCAGGAGATGAATCTAGTCTATACGATAATGCAAGAGGATTTTCAAATTATGCAGCACCAGGTGCAGATAGATTAAAGTTAACTGCAAAATTAGGTAAAAAAGCAATAACTGATTTTGATGATAAGAATTTTGTAGAGTTAATAAGAATAGTTAATGGAGAAATAAAGAAATTACAAGATAAATCAACATATTCTGTAATTAGAGATTACTTTGCTAAAAGAACATTTGATGAATCTGGAGATTATACTGTAAATGATTTTACAATTGATATTGAAGAGTGTTTAAATGATAAGATATCAAATAACGGAATATTCACTGAAGAGCAAAAAACAGAACAACTTAATGATCCTAGCGAAGATTTAGCGTGTGCTAGAGTTTCTTCAGGAACAGCATACGTTAAAGGTTATGATGTTGATTTTGCTGGAACAACAATTTTAGATTTAGACAAACCTAGAGACACAACTACACTTCAAGGAGCATCTGTACCATTCAAAATGGGCAACTTGGTAAAAGTTGATAATGTTCAAGGAGTTCCATTTGTAGGAATCAATAATACAAATAATGTAGTAACCTTACAGAGTCGTAGAAAAGAAGGTGGAACAGGTGCAGACGGAGTAACTATAGGACAAGCAAGAGTTTATAATTTCTCATTATCAGATGTTTCATATACTAATAACAGTTCTCAATTTGATCTATACTTATTCGATGTTCAAACATATACAACTTTAACTTTAAGTGCTGCAGTTTCATCTGGTTATTGTCCTGCTTCAACTTACATAAAGGGTTTAAGTAGTGGTGCTACAGGTTTTGTTGTTACTTCTCCTGGTGCATCTAGTTTATCGTTAACATTAACTCAAACTTCTGGACAATTTATTGTTGGAGAACAAATTTCTCTTAATGGAGGTTCTGAATATGTTCGTTCAATTACTGCTGTTGATGCAAAAAATGTAAAAGATGTTAAATCAATATATCAAACTTTCTCTACTGTAGGTGGCATAACTACCGATTTCTCAGCAGATACAGTTCTTGAGAGTATTGCTCCGAGAAACTTTAAAATTACAGATAAAATTAGTATTTCACCAACAGGAATTGCTTCTTGTGCAGGAAATACATTTAGTGGAATAGCAACTAATAGTATAATTCGTTATCAGAGAGATGGATTTACAACAGAAACATTTGCTAGAGTATCAGCAGTATCAACTGATCTTCAATTTTTAACTTTAAGTGGAGTATCTACAGTAACTGGAGTTTGTGATGGTGGTGTTGTTGGTATTGATACCGTTACAACTACCTTTGCGATAGGAGAACCAAGAATTAGAAACGATAAAGATGCTTTCTTATATTCTAAATTATCCTCTCCAAATGTTGCATCTGTAGATTTAAGCGATTCTACTCTTACAATTATACATCAAGAAACAGGCAAAGCTACAAGTGGCACTGGTGCATTAAGTTTGAATACTGCCAATATAGGTTTCACAAGTGCTTTCTTTGAACCATTTGAGAATAAATCTTATAGTGTTGCATATACTGATGGTACATTTGAACCACTAAATTCATCACAAATCACTTTTGGTTCAAACGGAACTACAATCAATTTCTCTGGTCTAAAAGTAAGTCAAAGTAATGTAACTATAACTAATACAATCAAGAGACAGGGAATAAAGAGTAAGCAAAAAACTTATGATAGAAGTCATCAAGTTGTTATAGACAAGTCTACTACTGGAATTAGTACAGCAGTAACTGGTTTATCAACTACTTTCTATTATGGTTTAAGAGTAGAAGATAGAGAAATATCTTTAAACACACCTGATGTAGTTAAAGTACATAAGGTATATGAGTCTTTAAATAAAGAAACTCCAACTTTAAATACACTTCAATTTGTTAGTGGTTTAGGTTTAAATGTAAATGCTATTGTTGGAGAAAAAATAACTGGTAAGAAGAGTAATGCTGTAGCACAAGTAGTAACTAGACCTTCTGCTACTGAGATTGGATATGTTCCTTTGAATGCTAATAACTTCCAAGTTGGGGAAACTGTTACTTTTGAAGAATCTCAGGTTATAACTTCAGTCCAATCTAAGACTCAAGGTAGTTATCTTGATATTACTGATAGATTTTCAATTGATAGTGGACAAAAAGAACAATATTATGATTATTCAAAACTTGTAAGAAATAATCAAGCACTTTCACCTTCCAAAAAACTATTAGTAATTTGTGATAGGTACGTAGTTCCCGCAAACGATAATGGAGACTTCTATACTGTTAATTCTTACGATAAAGAAAGATATAGTAAAGAAATACCATCATTAGAAGATGGAACTAGGATATCAGATATTCTCGACTTTAGACCAAGAGTTGCTGATTTTAGTACTGCAACTCCTAGTGCATCTCCTTTCGATTTTGCAAGTCGTACATTTGGAACATCTAGTGTAAACACAACATTAGTTTCTGCACCGAATGAAAGTTCAGTATTAGGTGTTGAGTATTACTTAGGAAGAATTGATAAAATTATATTGGATGTTGAAGGTAATATCTCTGTTGTTAAAGGAACATCTGCTGAAAATCCAAAAGAACCATCAAGTATTAATGATTCGATGACATTGGCAGTTATTAAGTTCCCACCATATCTTTTCCATCCTGATGATGCTGAAGTAAGTGTTGTTGATAACAAGAGATTCACTATGAAGGATATTGGTGTATTAGAAGATAGAATCGATACACTAGAAACTGTAACTTCATTAAGTTTACTAGAATTAAATACATCTACTTTACAAGTTCAGGATGCTCAAGGATTAAACAGATTTAAATCTGGATTCTTTGTTGATGATTTTGCGGATAATCGCAGAATGCAAATCAGAAACTTTGATGCAAAAGCATCTGTAGATGGAAGACACAAAGAATTGCTTACACCGATTGATGTCTATTCCTTAGAATTAGAACCTGCATTTGCAGCTAATGTTAATACGACAAGTGCTGATCTTAGCGATAATTTAACTTTACTCGATACTAATGTACAGAAGACTGGAGATTTAATTACACTAAGATATGATGAAGCAAATTGGTTAGAACAACCATTAGCATCTAGATCAGAAAATGTTAACCCATTTAATATGGTTGAATTTGTTGGAAGAGTTGTTATGACTCCTGCAACAGATAATTGGACAAGAACTGTAGTTGTACCTGGCGGAACTGTAAACAGAACAGGAAATGTTGCAAGAACGTTCCTTGAAGAAGTCTTTATCAGTGCAGAACCAGATACTTTTATGCGTTCAAGAAACGTTCAGTTCCAAGCTGGTGGTTTAAGACCTGTTTCAAGGTTCTATCCATTCATGGATGGAATAGCAGGTATAGATGTTGTACCTAAACTTATTGAAGTTTCAATGGTGTCTGGTACATTCGCTGTTGGAGAGACTGTAGAAGGATTTGTTGGATCAGAAAAATTAATAACATTTAGAACAGCAAGACCTGATCATAAAGATGGTACTTATAACGCACCAGATGTAACATACAATGCAAACCCATATAATACTTCAGAAATATTAAGTACTCAATACTCCGCATCAGGATCTACTGTTAACGTTGACACACGCTCTCTATGCTCTAATGCTCAAGGAACTTACTTTGGGTATATAACTTCAGGAATGACTCTTGTAGGAGCAAATAGTGGTGCTACAGCAAATGTTACTGATGTAAGGTTAGTTACTGATACTTTCGGAGACTTAATAGGAACATTCTTTATTAGAGATCCTAATACAAATCCACCTCCTACAGTTAGAATTAAATCAGGAGATAGAACATTTAGAGTAACTACAAGTCAATCTGATGCTGAACAATTACCTGGTAGTTTACTAATAAGTCATGGAGAAGGAAGATATTCTGCAAGTGGAATAGTTGAAACCTTTAGAGAAGATACTGTTGTTCAAACAGTACGTCAACGTCGTAGAAGGAGAAGAAGAGGAGGAAAAGATCCTCTTGCACAATCATTTACTGTAGATGAAACAGGAGCATTCCTAACATCTGTAGATTTATACTTCTCAAGTAAAGACGCAAACGAAAAATTATTTGTTGAAGTTAGAGAAGTTGAACTTGGAACTCCAACAGATAGATTGGTTCATGAATATGCAAGAGCAGTTTTATATCCATCAGATATAACTGTATCTACTGATGCTTCTGTTGCAACTAATGTTAAATTCCCATCACCAGTTTACTTACAACAAAATAGGGAATATGCACTAGTTCTTCTAGCACCAACAACAAATAATTATGAAGTCTGGATTGCTCAGATGGGAGAGAGAACCATAAATGGACAGAATCTACCTGATGCTGAAGCAGTAATGGTAACTAGACAGTATGTTGGTGGTAGTTTATTCAAGTCTCAGAACGGAACTATATGGACTGCAAGTCAGTTTGAAGATATGAAGTTTAAACTTTACAAAGCAAACTTCATTCCAAATGCTGGAACTGCATTCTTCTATAATCCACCTTTAGAAAGTGTGAATGAAAATGTACCGAGATTACAACCAGATGCAGTTAAAGTCTATCCTAGAAAGATTGATGTAGGAATTACTAGCACAACACTTTCTATTGTTACTAACCAATTAGTACCAGGTGCAAGAGTTAAACAAAGTGCTTCTCTTGCAAATGGATATATTGAAAATGTTGGTGGGGGTGTTTCCTTTACAGGTATTACTACTGCAAATGTTGGTACTGGTTATTCTGCAGGAACATATACAGACGTAGGATTATATTCAATCGTAGGTAGAGGAAGAAATCTTAGAGCACAAACAGTTGTGTTTAACGCAGATGGAACTCTAAATGGAATCGTATTGAATACATTAGGTATTCAAACTGGAAATGGATTCTCAACTGGAGATGTTGTAGGAATCACAACTGCTGATGTAGGCAATAAAGGTTCTGGAGTAAGAATGACCATTAGAGATACAATGGATGTTGATACTCTATATCTAACAAATGTTCAGGGAGATAACTTTACTGTCGGTGGAAATCTACAGATATATGTAAATGATACACCTGGCGTATCGTTAGCAAGTACTCAAGTTACTAGTTCTACTGCTGTTGGTGGATTATATGCGGGTAATGTTATAGAAATAAATCATTACAATCATGGTATGAGTGCAGATAATAACGTAGTTGATATTACTGGAGTCGCACCTGATACTGTACCTACAACTCTTTCAGTTGATCTTGATATATCAGATACTCAAATATCTCTTGCAGACACAACTGGATATTCAACATTTGAAGGAATTACAACTGCTTCAGGATACTTGAAAGTTAATAATGAAATTATCTTCTATAACAGTATCGGAAGTGGACAACTTGGAATTGCAACTCGTGGTGTAGATGGAACTGCAATACAAAAACACTTTACAAACGATACAGTTTATAAGTATGAAGTTGGAGATGTTTCTCTAATCAGAATAAACACAGAACATAATATGTCTAGTGGTTTATCTAACTATAGAGATATTGATAAGTATCATGTAGAATTTAATAGAGGTGGTAGATCAAGTGGAGAAAGCACACTAAACTTTAAAGATGAATCTACCGTGGGTGGAAAAGATATTAGAGCATCTAGAAACATTCAGTTTAATAGAGTTCAACCACAATTCGATGTTATTACACCTGGTAGATCATCAAGTGTTACTGGAACAATTAGAACTGTTAGTGGAACAAGTGCAGGTGGTGTAGAACCATCATTCATAGATCAAGGTTTTGAAGCAGTTCAAATCAATGATGTAAATGATCTTTCTACTACAAGAATAGTTTGTTCACAAGTAAATGAAACTACTAGATTAACTGCATTACCTAAGAATCGTTCTTTAACTGTTGGAGTTTCTATGTCTAGAGATCCAGAAGATCCTAACTTATCTCCTGCAATTGATACTCAAACTGCATTTGTAATGTTTGGAAGAAATCGTTTGAATAAACCAATTACAGATTATGTAAATGATTCCAGATCAAATCAACTTAGTGGAGATCCACATGCAGCAGTTTATATTTCTAATAGAGTAAATCTTGAGCAACCTGCAACTTCTCTTAAAGTATTTGTTGCATCATACAGAGATGCATCTGCTGATTTCAGAGTTCTATACAGATTGTTTAAATCAGATTCTAGCGAAGTGGAACAAACTTATGTTCTATTCCCTGGTTATGAAAATATGAACGATACTGATCAAGATGGTTTTGGAGATACTGTAATAGATATTTCTAAAAACAGTGGAAGAGCAGATTCAAATGTTACACCAAGTAATTTGAATGAGTTTAATGAATATCAATTTAGTATTGATAATCTTGAACAATTTACAGGATATCAAATTAAAGTTGTTATGAATGGTACTAACGAAGCAAGATCACCTAGATTTAAAGATCTTCGTGCAATTGCACTAGCATAATGGCAGATTTAATTAGAGTTGAAGGTGAGAAGAATTTGTACAGAGAAGCAAGTTCAGGTGCCATCGTAAATAAAGATACTCAAGGGTATTCACAGTATCTTTCTGAAAAACAAAGAAGGATGAATGATAAGAAAGAACTTGAAGATGTAAAGAATGAATTAAGTGAAATAAAGAAACTACTAAGTGAATTGACTAAAAACTAAATAATTATAACTAGAAATTATATTTGAGCATTAATAATGGCAGTCTATGTTGCTAATCTCCAAATAAACCAAGGAGCTGATTTCAGTCAGACATTTAACCTTGCTAATACTATAGGAGATACATCCTTTAATTTGACAGGATATGGTATAGAAGCTAAGATGAAAAAGCATGCTGCAGCTGCTGCTACAACAGCAACTCAATTTACGTGCACTATTGAAAATGCTACTAATGGAACAATCTCTCTTGCATTATCTGATATAGAAACATCAGCATTAAAAGCAGGAAGACATGTTTATGACATTGTTATAACATCAAATACATCCCCTTATTTAAAAACAAGGGTAATCGAAGGAAGTGTATTAGTAAGAGAAGGAGTAACCTAAATGTCGAGTATCAGAGCAAGAGTTGGAGCAACTAACGCAATTAAAGTTATTGCATCAAATTCGTTAGCTGGATCAGGAAGTAAATTATCAGATGTTTCTGATGTAGATACTAGTACTCAAGCACATAGGTTCGTTCTAACATACAATGCCAACACCGCAAAATATGAATTTGTAGATCCAGATGTTGTATTAACATCGGCAGCTTCTACTACTGGAACAGTAATTGGAAGCAGTGGATTACCTGATGCATTCTTGGATGCATTGGATACAGATACTAGCAGAAGTGCTAATATTGATATGGATGGGGGGACTTGGTAGTTTAAATTATAAATACATCTTAGATTGAATGAATAAAGTGAAATAAATGTAATATTCTCAAATGAGGGCATAATTAAATGGCAGCCGCTGTTATTCAGTTTAAACGAGGTACGTATGCAGGTCTCCCTGCGTT
>MDSX01089127.1_pt1 | contig 17549 bp, 15 predicted proteins | sample 811141 | NCBI WGS metagenome assembly MDSX01 (sample SAMN05326642, study PRJNA326480) | marine metagenome | isolation source: seawater | place: Atlantic Ocean: South East | collected 2010 | reverse complement strand
CCGCCGAAGTTTATGAATATGACAAACGGTTGCGGATCCGCGACCACCTCTTCATGCCCATTCGCGATCTCCAATAGAATTTCCTCGACCCGTTTGGTATCACTACCGTAAGCGACGCCGACGGCGATTTCGATGCGGCCATTGCGATCCTTGTGGGTCCAGTTTGTCAACGAGTTCGACAGAAATTCTGCGTTCGGGACAATGACGGACGCGCGTTGGAAAGTCTGTATTTCAGTCGCTCTAACACTGATACGCCGAACCAGCCCCTCGTTTCCGCCGACCACGACCCAATCTCCGACCTTGATCGGTCTTTCTATCAGCAGAATCAGGCCGGAAACGAAATTGTTTACGATATTCTGCAGCCCAAACCCGATGCCGACAGAAAGCGCACCCGCGATGATCGCAAGATTGGAGAGGTCAACCCCGAGCACGGTTATACCCAAAGCCGCCGCTATGACAATCCCAACATAGCCAAAGCCGGCCACGACGGAGTGCTGGATACCCGGTTCAAGCTGGGTCTGCGGCAGCACCCGGTCAGACAAGACGCGCTGCATCATGCGCGTCGCCAACATCAGGCCGATAAACACCGCGAGGCCGAACATCGTATCCAGCAAAGAAATTCGAACACTGCCAACGTTAAACCCGGTCAACACCGCATGCGACCAGCGCCACAATTCCTCGTGCGGAACACCCCAAAATGGCGCGATGAGGACGAGGCCGGCTAAAACGAAGAGGCCGTCAACGCCGAGACGCAACCAGAATTTGGCGGTGCTGCGCGATGCATGGCTCACCGCAAGACGGTCGCGCAACAGCTTAGAGCGCATGCCGACACCGACCAACTCACGAAGCAGTCCTCGTAGCAGGTACAGCAAAGAAGCCGCAATCAGGCTGGCGATGAGGTTCTCGTTGATGAAGTCGCCAAGTCTCCCGTATCCAGTCCAAGAGGCGGCAATACTGATGAAGATCGTAACGCCCAGGATGACTCGGACGATTTCCCACATCCGGTCTGCATGAGGGGCCACAAGTTCCGTCTCGTCTGGGTCACTCTGTAATGGTGTCTCCCACAAGGTGGGTCGGCACAACGCTACCAGCAACACACCTTCCGCGGTATTTGAGACAGCGCTATATACGGAACGGAATTCCGGCGACATCGCGAGACCGTCAAACAGGAGGCGGCAGAAGATATCGATGCCGGTGACAGCTGCAAGCGCGGTCACATTACGGCTGATCCGTAAGGCATTCTCCGGAACTAACGGCACTAGCTGCCATGCCGGCAAGCGGGGTGACAGAGTTGCACGGATCAGCGCCGTCGCGGTAACGAAGACGATCATCCCCGCGCAAATGCCAAAGATGATTTCGCCGAACAATCCTCCGATCAACGATGCGTCGCTGACGGACCGCAGCATGATGCCGGCAAAGAAAAGTGCCGGAACGATGCCCCGTGCAACACCTTCCGCAATCGCTGAGATCAGCCGCCGCGTATAGGACGGCCCTTCGACAGCTGGGTCCTTCCCGAGTTGGCGCAACAGGAACTGACGAGCGGCCCAGCCGATCCCGACGACCACAATCAGGATCACGACGACCCGGAAGCCCTGTCCGAAATTCTGTTGCGCGGACGGTACACTTCGCCACCACGCCGCAGGAGCACCGAGTAGAGCACGAAAGGCGCGGGTGACATCGCCGACGACGACGCTGAGGGCCGCAGTTTCGAAAGGGGTCGGCAGTTGGGTCAAAAGCTGGCCAACCAGCTTGCGTGTCGCAATTTCAGCCAATCTTGAATCAAGCTGCGCCGCACGGGCTAGCGCCAACTCCGCCTGTTGTAGACGCGTCCGGTAAAACACCAAATCGCTGTCGTATTGCGCGCGCCGCTCGGCCACCGCCTCGAATTCGACGGGTTCTCCTTCTTTCGGAACATCCCCGAGGGCCGCCAGCAATCCGCGCACGTCTCCGAGGCTCCGTGCCGCATTCTCCTTCGCGACTTCCGCCTGATCGGCAATTTCCACTAGGGACCTCCGGTGCGCTTCGGACGTCGATTCCAGGTAGGTCGTGCCGGCGAGATATCTTTCGATATTCGTAAATGTGGCGTTCCATTCCGCGACGATATGGCTGAACGGCCGGGTCGGCTTCGCAAGTTGCGCTTCAGCCGGCGCCCACAAGCCGATTGCTATGACCGAGAGCAGACAGACGAGAAACGCACGCCGAAACACTCTGCAGGCTCGCAACGTCATTCCGCCGTCTCCATCAATTGGCCCAATTCGTCGATCGCGCGTTGCAGCGGATCCACAAGGCGACGCGGCGCCCCAGCCTCGCACAGAGCTGCGGCCATCGCCCGGTAGTACCAGAGTGTTCCATCGCGACCACCGTTGAAGCGCTCCCAGAGATCCTCACCCAGTGCAAGGTAGTCTTCGTGTAAATCGCGCACATTGTGAAGCTTATCGGCGGCGGCGACCAGAAGCGCGCGCGAGGACATCGCGGAGACTGAATTCACGAACGCCTGCTTGCGAGATCGCCAGGCGGGTTTCTCGCCGTCACCAGACCAGTCGGAACACTCGCGCACGACTCCAAGTACCTCGCGCCCGAATCGCCTTTCGATTTCGTTCGCCGCCCTGGATCCGCCCTGGTCTTCGAGAGCGTCATGCAACAGCCCCGCAATAGCAGCATTCTCATCGCCATCCGCATCGAGCACGAGGCTGGCCACAGCCATAAGATGCCCGATATAGGGGCGATCGCTCCCCTTCCGGGGCTGGTCGCGATGAAACGCGTGGGCGCAGACAAACGCATCGGCCAACCGCTCAGTCAACATATTCGACTATCGCCCAATGACCGAACGGCTGCCTGCAAGCGCGTTAGGTTCCCGCCCCGCAACCCAAATTCTTCAAGATGATCCAAAGTATTGGTGAGATAGTCCGCATTGGACCCGGCTTTGCCGCGCGCGCCCGCGATTATGCGGGCGGTGCGCGCGATATCCATCCGCCCCGCAAATTGCTCGTGACGCGGATTGGCAACAAAAGTATGGCAGGTCAATCGCCGATTATCAATTTGCGCGAATAGTTTTCGCGGCACATAAACGCGATAGATCATTTCGCGGTCCCAAATCGCCCCAAGAATGTTGCTGACCTGCGACGGCGCGATCTGGAATACGCGGCCCTTACACGATCCGCCGCGATCAAGTCCAAAAACCAAGCCGGGCGCCTCCGGAGTACCGCGGTAGACATGCGAGAAAATGCAGAACCTGCGATGATATCCGTAAATGGTTGCCGACAGGACCGATTCATATTCAAACCCCGGATTCCACATCAAGGATCCATAGGCGAAAACCCAAGCGGGTTGATCCGCTGGCAACGCTTTCAGCCAGCGGTGCTTTGCTGCCTCACGCTGGTCTTGTCTGCGCCAGGTCGACAGGCGCGATCCCTTAGTTCCGATTCCACCGTCCGCCATTATCCAACTCTCGACCGGCCCGGCGCCTCTTAGATTACTTTACGCCCCGTTTCCCGCCTTATAATTATTGATGTAAGGAGTGTCCATGTTTTCGAAACGTACCTTACTCGGCCCTATACTGCTGCTCGTCACCGTCGCCATCGGTTACCCCGCCTACTGGTTCTACGCGGCGTCACTTAGTGAATCCTTGCTGCAGAATTGGATCGAGGAACAGCGCTCGAACGGCTTCACCGTCAATAACCGGCCAATAGAGAGATCGGGCTTTCCCTTTGTTGTCCGCCTCACGCTGCCCGCCCCCGAGGCCAGCAATGCCAAGATAGGTTTTTCCTGGCGAAGTGAGAAATTGCGGCTGGAGTTGCAGCCTTGGGACCTTCAGCGACTTCGATTTGACGCTCTAGGCCCTCAACAGTTTCAATTTAAACCGTCTCAGGACAAAGCTAACTTCACGGCGAACACAACAGGTTTCGAGGGGGTCGCCGTCATCGGTGATTCCGGTGCGCTCGCCGCCCTGTCGATCTCCTTGAAGGAAGTGCGACTCACAGAATCCGAGCAAGGTCAACTCATGCAGAGCGGTCGCATCCTCGCCGATATCAGGCGTCCGAAGAAGACGCCGATCGCGCATACAGAGCCGGCATTGGAAATCAGTTTAGTCGCCGAGCATATCAACACGGCGGCAGTGAACGCCCCCATTCTCGGTGACACGATCGCGAATATTCGCGTGAAGGCCGCATTTCTCGGCCCGCTTGACGGCGATACACTGATAGACGCGGTTTCGAGCTGGCGCCAAAGCGGTGGTACGGTTGAGGTTGATTGGTTTAATTTGATATGGGGGCCCCTCGATCTGCGCGCTAACGGTACCGTCGCACTCGATCCGGAACTGCGCCCACTCGGCGCGCTTACCGCCGATATCCGCGGTTACGAAGAAGCGCTGGAAGCGCTGGCCGAGGCGCGGCTTATACGCCGAGATATTCTGCCGGCTTCGCGCGTGACGCTGAACTTGTTGGCAAAAACTTCCGAAACCGATGGCCGTCGCGTCCTTACCGTGCCGGTCAACGCGCAAGACGGTGGGCTCTATCTCGGACCCATCAAACTCGTGGAATTGCCGGTTGTCCTCAATCCGCCGAATCGTCCTTCTGCTCGACTGGATTGAAGCTGCCGGCCTGACGCATGTCGACAACGCCTTGGCGGATGGTCCGCGTCCGGTCGAACCATTCGAAAAGCTTATCCCCCTCGCCCCAGCGAATGGCGCGCTGCAATGCCGTCAGGTCCTCGGTAAACCGGCCCAGCATCTCAAGCACCGTTTCCCGGTTGTTGAGAAAAATGTCCCGCCACATCTCCGGCGGTGAAGCGGCAATACGGGTGAAGTCCCGGAATCCGCCCGCGGAATAACGAATGACCTCGCGCGTCCTTACCACATCTGAATCTTCCGCTGCTTCGCGCAGGAGCTGGCTCTCCAGATCACTCGCCGTACCGACAATGGTATAAGCGATCAGGTGCGGCAGGTGCGAGGTAATCGCTAGGACGCGATCGTGATGATGCGGATCCATGACCTCGATCATGCTACCGGCGCGACGCCAGAATTCTGCAACCCGCTCGACGGCCTGCGGATCCGTTCCGGGCGGCGGGGTCAGGATGCAATAACGGTCCTCAAACAGTTCGGCAAAACCTGCATCGGGACCGGACTGTTCCGTCCCAGCGACGGGATGGCCGGGAACGAGATGAACTCCTTCTGGAATATGCGGCCCGACATCGCGCACAACGGCCTGTTTCACCGAACCTACATCGGTCACGATTGCACCGCCCCGCAGCGCCGGTGCAATCGCTGTTGCGATGTCGCCGTAGGTGCCGACCGGGGAACACAGGACCACAAGGTCGGCGCCCGCCACTACCTCCTGTGGCGTTTCATGAATACTGTCGAGGAACCCGAGTTCGGATGCGCGCTCGAGCGTCTCGCGGCTCCGCGTCGACCCAGCAACATGGCGGACAAGACCCTTGTGCTTGGCCACCCTTGCAAGCGATGAGCCCAACAGTCCGAGGCCGATCAGCGCCATACGTTCGAAAAGGGGTTCGTCGGCGCTCATGTCGCCTTCTCGTGCTCCGACAGACCATCGAGTACCGCCTTCAGTTCGGATCCGAGCCCGACGGTAATCCGCAGACTGTCCGGCAATCCGTATCCGCCCATCATCCGGGTAATAACTCCGCGCTTCATTAAGTGGTCGTATGCGGATTGCGCGCGCTCCGCCGTTCCAAATCGGACCAGCACGAAGTTACCGACCGATGGCGGTACCTCCAGTCCTAACCCCTTCAGTTCGTCGGTGAACCGGGGAAGCCACTCATCATTGTGCGCAACAACGGCGTCGGTATGCGACAGGTCGCCGACCGCCGCGACCCCGGCAACCTGCGCCGCCGCGGTAACGTTGAACGGATTGCGCACCCGATTCAGAATGTCGGCAATTCCCGGCGGGCAATAGGCCCATCCGAGGCGCAGCGCCGCGAGGCCGAAGGCCTTTGAATAGGTACGCGTCATTACGACGTTCTCGAACGTCTCCACAAGTTCCGCGCCGGAAATGTAATCGTTTCGGCTAACGTATTCGGCATAGGCGGCGTCGATCACAAGCAGCGTTTCGGACGGCAATCCCGCATGGAGCCGACGCAATTCATCTACCGGCACATAGCTACCTGTCGGATTGTTAGGATTCGCAAGGAACACCATACGGGTACGATCCGTAACGCAAGACAGCAAATTATCCACGTCCGCCGTCAGATCGCTCTCGGGCGCCGCGACCGGGTTAGCGCCGACGGCCCTGGCGTTAATAGGATACATCAGAAACCCGTGTTCGCTGTGAAGCAATTCATCTCCCATACCCGCATAGGCGGAGATCAGCAGCGATATAACCTCATCCGAACCCGCGCCGCACACGATGCGGGCCGGATCGAGCCCGAACCGTTCACCAATCGCGGCGCGCAATTCGTCGGCACCGCCGTCAGGATACAGATGAAGTTTCCCGGACAGGCGCTCGTAGGCTTCGATCGCGCTCGGGCTCGCCCCGAGCGGGCCTTCATTGGACGCGAGCACCACGACCTCGTCGACACCCTCGACCGTATGCAGCCCGCCGACATAGGGCTGTATATCAATGATCCCCGGCTTTGCTGTCGGCTTGGCCATAATTTAGTCTCCGGTGGTAGCAAAATCGCCCATTGGCGTTGCGTAGTTTCCAATAATCGTGACGCGCTCGATCGAATCGCGGCCTTCCAATAACTTCAATCGCATATCCTCAACCTGATCGACGAAGCCCTCAACCTCTGCGTAACAGAGCCGGGAGCCGGCGGCATTTGGTGCCAACAGCGTTGGCCGCAGGTCGGAAGAATTCAGAATCTCTGCCAATCCCGTCCGGCTCAAATCGCCGCTGGTCTCAAGTACGAGCACCGTGCGGTCGTCCCCTGTCGCCTCTGCCGTCATCCGGCCGATCGCCAGCGCGTCCGGCGCATCACCGTCGCCACCACGCGCATTACCGCGGCCCGCGAAAGGCAGTCGATACAGTATGCGTGGCGCATTCAGCGCACAAAGGTTTGGCCACCACGCGCCCGGCGCGTCCTCGGTAGGGCAGGGCACGACGGCAAGAGACGCAGGACCGTCAAATACCTGAGCGATAGCGTCACGACCGCTTGGATGCGCAGTCATTGGCGTATGACTGCCAAATTGGTCCCGCGCCAAATCCCAACAGCCCTGATCGTCGCCAGTTGCATACACGGCAACGCTGTATTCCGGCATCTCCATCGCAACGAGGGACGAGATCAATTCACGCCAAATACGCAACACGGAACCAACCGGGAATGCGCCCTCATGACGTTCAACGAGCGCGCGCAACAGCATCGCCTCGCGCCCCGGGCGTACCTTATCGAGCCCGTCACGTTTCTTGATTTCCGCGATTTCACCTGCGAGACCACCGCGCCGACGAATCAACGCATGAAGCTCGCGATCGATCGCATCGATCTCGGTCCGCAAGTCTTTCAACGATCGCGGGGTGGCGTTCATCGCTCCTGCCCTATCCCGAATGCGGCACCCTTGTAAGGCGTAACCGCCCGGAAATCAAAAAGAAACGTCGGCAGTCGACTATCCACACGGACTGATGCGTTGACCTCTACGCATTGGCGGAGACGGCGTTCTTGCGGCGTTTCACGCGCGCCATTCCAAGACCTGCTGCAGCAATTGTCACCAGAATGGGGACAAGCGCGATATTCATGAAGCTGAGCCGGTTGCGCAGACTGTCGATATCCTTGTGCAGATTATGCCTCACCTGACGTAACGCCTTTCGGGTCGTTAGCAAATCTTCGGTGAACTTGTCGACTTCCGCCTTTTGTTCCTCTGTCAGCGCTTTCGCCGCATCCCCTTCGCCACCCTCGATGGGACCTCCCTGGAGTGCCAACAGCTTCTTCTCGGTCTCCTCCAGCTGCGTCATTAGACGCTGCTCCTCGGCTTTGTAGAGCTCTTGAGCCGCCTTCTGCATTTCTTCCAGTTTGGTAAACGGGCGACGGGCAGACCCACGGCTGCGCAACCCAATCAGGTCGCTCGAGCCGGCAAGATTCTCAACCGCATTTAGAACGAAGTCGCCATTGTTGGCGACCGGCGTGGTGAAGCGGCGGCCGAAGAACTCCCGCATCTGCACCCAAAATGCATTGGAAAGCATATCGGAGTCGGCCACGAGAATCAGGTTCAGCGGCTCTTGGGATTCTCCGACATGCGGCTGTCTCTTGGATTCGTCTTTTGAAGCTTCCGCTGCCGGTTTGTCGGCATCTTCCGACTTGGCCTCCGTGTTGTCTGCATCCGCAGGTTCATCCGATTTAGCCTTCTGGCCTGCAGCTTTCTCAGGTGTCTTAGGCTTCGGCGGCCCGCCCGGAAAAGCAGATTTCACCGTGCCCGTCAGTCGCATGGCGAGAACTTGCTCCTCGCCGCTCGCCTCGAAATGTTCCACCATGCCCCGGATGTTGGGCCGCTGACCGGAAATGTTTTTCACGTCGACAAGCTGGGATTGCACACTCGTCCACAACAGTTTCTCGCCCTTGAGGGGCGCCCCGTCCTTTAGACGGATCGCGCCAGAACTCGCAAGGTTTAAGCGATTCAGGTTCGATGTGACGAGATCGCTATCTGAAATATTGTCCTTACCGATCTGAAGCCAGGTGACATAGGGCGCGGGGATAAGTTGTTTGTCCGTGCCTGCATTGACCAATCGAGCGAGGCTCATGTCGGCGGCCAGCTTATCTTCCTTGACCTCGACACCCCAAGCGTCGAGAAGCTTCGTCAGGTTGGACGACTCCGGAACGGCGCCCATGGTGAACCGACGGCTCGCCGCGCCCTCGTTGAAGGGATCGACAAAGATCACCGCCTTGCCGCCACGCATCAGATATTGGTCGATGGCATAAAGCTCTCCGTCATTGAGCTGCGCCGCATGCGCTAGCAAAAGGAGATCAACGTCCTCGCCCAGCTGCTCCGGCAGGACAAGCTGACGGACGGCAAAATTTCCTTGTAACTGTGTGATAACAGCCCACGGTTCCATCGGCAGGCCCCGCATCTGTGCTGATGCGTCGCCGAACATTGGGGCGCTGGTCCACACACCGACACGCGCCGGATCCGGATTCTGCAGCTTGGACACCATCCGCGCGAGGTCGTATTCGAGGAAACGATCGCGCTCGATCTGGAACATCGGGATAACGCCCTTGGCGTCGCCGGATTCACCGATGAGGCCGAAATAAACGCGCTCGCCACTCTCATCCAACGGAATCCCCTGGAGACCTGCCTTAACCGCATCGTCCTCGATTTCCGAGAACGGTTCCGGCTCGCGTTCGACAATGGTTACATTCCCAGCTGAAGCGGCCACAAATTCCTTCAGCATATCGCGAACCCGCGTGACGTGAATGCCGAAGGGCGGCGCCGCGTCGCCGAGCGCCCGCGAGTAGTAGAGATTGAGCTCCACCGGACGGTTCAGGGATTTAAGGATATTGCGTGTCCCCTGCGAGAGGGTGAACAACTTGTCCTGGGTCAGGTCAATCCTGACACCAGTGAGCGCCGATACTCCTAGATTGAGGACGATGAACGCAAGAACCGCTCCAACGGCGACGGCGAACACGCCGCCACGGTTATTGACCAAGCTAGAAATCATCCGCCCCTCCCTTAGCTGCTGGCCTTGGACCGCTCGACGGCCACACCATTGAGGAATAAGAACAACACGATCACAGAGACAAAATAGAAAACGTCGCGCAGATCGAGCTTACCGCGCGCGATCGCCGAGTAGTGATCTGTGAAACTCAGCGAGCGCACGAAATCAATCAACCATCCCGGCGCCCATTCCGTAAGCGCATTCAATACGACCGATGTGCCAAACGCGATAAACAGGAAACAGATCGCCGCCGTCACGATGAATGCGATCACCTGGTTTTTGGTCAGCGCGGAGACAAACGCCCCGACGGCGAGGAAGCTGCCCGCCATCAGGAAACTCCCGCAATAAGCTGCAACAATGACGCCGTTGTCTGGTTTGCCCAGATAGTTGACCGTGAGCCAGATCGGAAAAGTCAGCGCCAGCGCGACACCCGCGAACGCCCATGCAGCGAGGAACTTGCCGAGCACAGCTTCGGCCAAAGTGACCGGCAAAGTCATCAACAATTCGATTGTCCCGGTCCGCCGTTCTTCGGCCCAGAGACGCATCGAGATTGCCGGGATTAGAATGAGGTATAGCCACGAATGGAAGTTGAAAAACGCAATGAGGCTTGCCTGATCGCTTTCAAAGAAACCGCCAGCAAAAAACGTCAGGGCTCCGGACAACGCCAGGAAAATAACAATAAAGACATAGGCGAGTGGCGTGGCGAAGTAGCCTGCCATCTCGCGCCGAAAGACAATCATCGTATTCATCATGACCTAACCCTTCGCCGTAATTTGGCGAAAGACATCGTCGAGACGACCTCGTTCGACATGCAGTTCGTCAATCGGCGCGCCCTTTTCGCGCAACGCCGCGCCGACGGCATCGACGACAACGCTTCCGGCTGTCGGTCGTACCCTAAGCCGGTTCTCTTCGATATCCTGAACTTCAGCGACGCCGTCAACGCCCGCGAGTGCCGCCTTGATGGCTGCTGGATTGGATGTCCGGATCGTCACTGAATTATGATCCGGCGCCCGGCTCAACAGTTCTTCCGGCGTGCTGTCGGCCACTATGCGGCCATTGGCGATAATGACAGCCCGGCTGCAAACCGCTTCGACTTCCTCCAAAATATGTGTCGAGACGACGATCGCCTTATCGTCGGCCATACCGCGGATGAGTTCGCGGACCTCATGCTTTTGATTCGGGTCAAGCCCATCCGTCGGCTCGTCCAGGATCAGTACTTGAGGATCGTGCAGCAGGGCCTGCGCGAGACCGACCCGTCGCTTGTACCCCTTTGATAGCGTATCGATCGGCTGCTCCAGAACGCCCGCAAGCTGGGTCTTGTCGATCGCCGTTCGGATGCGGTCAACGGCCTCCGAGCCGTCGAACCCGCGTACGCGCGCGATGAACTTGAGAAATGCCGCAGAAGTCATATCCGGCCACATCGGCGCGCCTTCCGGCAGATAGCCGATACGTTGTTTGACGTCGACCGGGTCCTCTAGGACATCGAACTCGCAGATACGCGCGGTACCTAATGTCGGCCGCATGAAACCAGTGGCCATCTTCATGGTCGTCGATTTGCCGGCACCGTTGGGCCCGAGAAAGCCAACAACCTCGCCCCGAGCGACGTCAAAGCTGACATCGTCGACGGCCATGATTGGCCCGAATTGCTTGGTCAAATGATCAATCTCGATCATGATACCCCCATTGCAAGCAAAGCCATGACGAACGAAACCTGCGCCCGGCCACCGCTCGCCGTGTCGATTTAATCAAAATTTCGCTTATTTCAAGATTTCAGACGGCGTATGTTAGCCCTTTTTCTGCTTATAAGCCACAATTGCCGCTTTCCATTCATTGAACTGCTCGCTTCCCAAGAAGCTCATGCTGTCGAGGCGCTTCAGATGCATTTGGACATTGGCAAGGTCGCCCATACGCAAATAAAGCACGCCGATGTATTCGTGTGCGTCCTTGTTTGACGCGTCAATCGCAAGTGCTTTCTTGTAGTTCGTCAGGGATGCCTGCACGTCATCCGTCTTGCGTTGGCTGTATGCTAGAAAATTCAACGCGCCGGTATTCTTTGGTTGCTTTGCGATGACCTGGTTCAACAGCGGTATCGCTTGGTTGTAACGTTCGCGTTTGATCAGGTCGCGAGCCTGCACCATTCCCGCGAGGTCCTTTACCTCGGGCGCGTCGCTTGATCCCGCGGCGTGCGCCGTGCCGGTCATCGCTATGATTCCGATCGCGAGGACGGCCAAATTTTGCTTCATTCGATCTACCACTCTTTTCCAGGCCCTTCCCGGATGTCGAGCCCGATTGCCGCGTCTGCCGCGCGCAACGCGCAGACAACAGATCACGGTTTACGTTCTTAAGGGGTTAGACCGAAAATATGAACTGGAAAATTCGTGATCGCCCGGAGACGGCGCGGCACCGATCGGGACTTGGCCCGTCAGACATGAGCGGATAGCATCCGCTCCCCAATTTTCGAGCAGGATAATTTGGCCATGAGCTTCAAGACCGTCGCTATCATCGGAGCCGGCACGATGGGGTCCGGAATCGCTACGAATATCGCCCAACACGGTGTGGACGTCCGCATGATCGACGTCTCTGAGGACAGGGTCGCACGCGCCATGGAAAGGATCGGCGGTTTCTACGACCGCAACGCGGAAAAGGGCAGAATGAGCGAAGAAGACGCCGCGGCAGCTAAGGCTCGGCTTTCAGGTGGCGAGGATATCGCGCTTGCCGGCGACGCCGATCTGATCATCGAGGCAGTTTTCGAGCGCTTCGACCTCAAAGCCGAACTCTATGGCCGTCTGAACCCGGTCCTGCAAGGGGACATGATTGTTGCAACCAATACCAGCTGCCTGACCGTGAACGGGCTTGCAGAAGCAGTTGACGACCCCGGCCGCTTTCTCGGTCTGCACTATTTCAACCCCGCGGCGATAAACCCAATTGTCGAGGTGGTGCGCGGCGACGCGACGCGGCAGGACGTTATCGATTCCGCCTTAGCGTTCTGCGGCGCAACGTCGAAGAAACCGATCCTGTGCCGCGACAGTTACGGATTCGCGTTGAACCGTTTCTTCGTTCCGTATTCGAACGAAGCCGTCCGCATTCATGGGGAAGGGCTGGGCACAACGGCCGATATCGACCGCGTTGCACAGGACGCCATGGGCATTGCCGCCGGACCGTTCACGGTCATGAATCTTGTCGGTATGCAGACGATGGCCCACGCGGCCGAGAACCTGGGGCCGCACGGGCCCTTCTACGCACCGACGGAGAAGGTCAAGGAAATGGGTGCGGAGAACGGCAAGTGGGACATCGGCACACCCGGAAAGCCGGATACCACGGGCGACCAAAAGATCCTCGACCGGTTATGGGGCGCAACCTTCCTGCCAGTGCTCCAAGAACTCGATGAGACTGTCGCGAGCCCGGCTGAAATCGACATGGGAGCTGGCCTAGCTTTGCGGTTCGGCAAGCCACCTTGTGCTACCATGGATTCGATGGGTATGGCGGAAGTCGGCCGATTGCTCGGGTATTATTGCGAGAAGTATCAGATTGATACACCGCGCGCGATCGAACGAGTCGGGTCTCTTGTCGACTAACACATGGGTGTGAAAATGTGCTATATTTGCTGGCATGAGTGAACCATCTCACGTCTTCTGTCCCTGGTGCGGCGCGCCGACTCGAATGGACTACGTTCACGGCCATGCGCAGTGTTACCATTGCAAGACCAATATTGCGCCCTGCTGCGACGGAGCCGTGGAATGTGATACCGGCAAGATCTCTCCAGCACCGCCAGCGGGTGACGCGCCATGAAGGCGGGCGCCTGGCTCGTCCTCGCGGCAATACTCGCTATTTGGCCCACGGCAAGACTCGCTGCGGAAGAGTTGCGCGGTTACGCATTGGTTAAATTCGGCAATGAAATCCTAATTTGAAAACGCATTATTCGGTTGTTTGGCATCCGCGCGCCGAAGATCGACGAGATCTGTCAGATCAAATCAGCCAAAATGAAATGCGGTGTTGTCGCATGGTCGCAACTGATCCAGCTGGCGGACGGCTGGCACCTGTCCTGCGACATAGAGCTGAAAGCAAAGAACGGAAACATTTACGCAACCTGTTACAGCGGAGAGCGGGACATCAACGAAGGCATGGTGCGCACCGGTTGGGCCAAGGCTTTACGCAAACAGACCAGTCGGTACGTCGTGGACGAGGAAGACGCCCAGGGTTCGAAGCGCGGCCTCTCTCTGGGCAAAGTCGACCGCCGGAGGCTAAAGCACATCCCGGAAATAGGCGACCGTTTTCGCCAAGCCATCGCCGAGTGCTACGGTCGGCTCCCATTCCAGCAATTTGCGGGCGCGGGTGATATCGGGACACCGCTGGAGCGGGTCGTCGGCGGGTAGCGGCTGATGAACCACCGACGCCCCACCGCCTACCAATGTCGTAATCTGCCCGGCCAGATCGCGAATCGGCGTTTCGACAGGATTGCCTAGATTAACCGGGCCTGTTTCATCGCCGGAGCTCTCCATGAGCCGGATCAGCCCAGCGACCATGTCGTCGATATAGCAGAATGAGCGCGTTTGGCTGCCGTCCCCGTAGATCGTTATGTCCTCGCCGTGCAACGCCTGCACGATGAAATTTGAAACAACACGACCGTCGTCGGGCATCATTCGCGGACCGTAGGTGTTGAAGATTCGGGCGACCTTGATCTGCAGGCCATGCTGGCGATGGTAGTCGAAGAAAAGCGTTTCCGCGCAGCGTTTGCCTTCGTCGTAGCACGCGCGCGGGCCGACCGGATTGACGTTGCCTTGGTAATCCTCGGTCTGCGGGTGCACCTCCGGATCGCCGTAGACCTCACTGGTCGAAGCCTGCAGGACGCGGACCTTCAGGCGTTTGGCAAGGCCGAGAATATTGATCGCGCCGTGAACGCTGGTCTTCGTGGTCTGCACCGGATCCCGCTGATAATGCACTGGGGAAGCCGGACAGGCGAGATTGTAGATTTCGTCGACCTCTATATAAAGTGGAAAGGTGACGTCATGCCGGATCAGCTCGAAATATGGGTCATCGATCAAATGGGCGATGTTAGCCTTGGCGCCGGTAAAGTAGTTGTCGACGCAAACAACCTCGTTGCCACGTTCTATCAACCGCTCACACAAGTGAGACCCGATGAAGCCCGCGCCGCCTGTCACCAGAGAGCGAGTCTTCCTACCGCTTTTCTGCATCGCCGTTTCCACTCTCCATAGCCGTCGTTGACCTCAATATATAGCATCTAATTTGCGATGCGCTCTAAGTATTGTGCCAAACACCGCCGGCATGATATCCGATAAGGGAATGACGAAACGCATCGCCATTACCGGAGGCGCCGGCTTCGTCGGCTCCAACATCGCCTGCATGATGGCACGAGATCGGCCGGATTGCGCCGTTGTCGCATTCGACAATTTGAAACGCCGCGGCAGCGAACTGACACTCGGCCACCTCAAAACCGCCGGTGTCGACTTCGTCCATGGCGACGTCCGGGTTGCCTCCGATATCGCCGCGCTGGGGTCGGTTGACCTTATGATTGAATGTTCGGCGGAACCGAGCGTTCTGGCCGGTCACGACAGCGATCCGTCCTACGTCCTAGACACCAACTTGAATGGTGCCTTGAACTGCATGGAACACCTGCGCCGTACCGGCGGAGAGTTTATCTTCCTATCGTCGAGCCGTGTCTACTCCATTCCGGCCCTAATGGACCTGCCGCTCATCAGCGCCGGTGAACGCTTCGAGATCGAACCTGGGGCGACCGGACACGGTTGGTCCGAACGCGGCATTGCCGAGAGATTTAGCACGACGGGACCACGTTCCCTTTACGGAACAACGAAACTCGCCGTCGAGCAGTTCATCGACGAGTATCGCGCTGCTTACGACCTTCGTGCCACTATTCTGCGCTGCGGCGTCCTCACCGGCCCCTGGCAAATGGGCAAGGTCGATCAGGGCGTGATCACGCTCTGGCTGGCACGGCATGTCTACGGCGGGGCGCTAGCCTATATCGGGCATGGAGGGGAAGGCAGACAGGTCCGTGACCTGCTGCACGTCGCCGATCTCTACGATCTGATTGCGCCATTGGCCGACGGCATCGGCCAGATGGACGGCTGCGTCTATAATATAGGCGGAGGGCGGACGGTCAGCGTTTCGCTCCTTGAGCTTACGGCGCATTGCCGACGCCTAAGCGGGCGTGATTTGGAAATTTCCGCAATCCCGGAGACGCGGCCGAATGATGTCGCCTATTTCGTGACGGACACGACACAGATCGAAACCGCGACCGGCTGGCGGCCAAAACGAGGTGTGGAGGAAACGTTGGAAGATATCCATCGCTGGCTCATCGACGAGCGAACACAGCTCGAGCCGATTCTCGGGGATACGGCGTGAGCATCGCCATCGTAACGGGCTCGGCCGGATTAGTTGGCGCAGCAGCCGTGCGCCTGTTCGCCGAGAAGGGCCTCGATGTGATTGGCGTTGACAACGACATGCGAAAAGCTTTCTTCGGCGACGAGGCCAGCACCGCCTGGAATCGAGACCTCTTGCTTAAAACCGTCCCCGGGTACCAGCACGAGAGTATCGATATCCGCGACAAGGAGGCGATCGACCAGCTCTTCGGCCGTTTCGGTCGTGACATTGAGGTTATCCTGCATACCGCCGCGCAACCATCACACGACTGGGCGGCGCAGGACCCGTTCACCGACTTCACCATCAACGCCAATGGGACATTAATTCTTCTGGAGGCCTTCCGAGCCCATTGCCCGGATGCCGTCTTCCTCAACATGAGCACCAACAAGGTATACGGCGACGCACCGAACGAGCTCCCGCTGGTCGAAGAAGAAACCCGTTGGTCGGTCGACCCGACGCATCCATTCGCCGGACACGGGATAGACGAATCCATGTCGATCGACACCTCGGTGCACAGCCTGTTCGGCGTGTCGAAAGCTGCCGGTGACCTCCTGGTGCAGGAATATGGCCGCAACTTTGGTTTCAAGACCGCGTGTTTCCGCGGCGGCTGCCTTACGGGGCCGGCCCATTCCGGGGCGCGACTGCACGGATTTCTCGCCTACCTGGCCCGTTGCGCCATCACCGACATGCCCTATACGATCTTCGGATACAAGGGCAAGCAGGTTCGAGACAACCTGCATAGCGACGATCTCGCAAGGGCGTTCTGGGCGGTCTTCGAAGCGCCTCGCGAAGGAGAAATTTACAATATGGGAGGCGGAACATACGCTAATTGTTCAGTCCTAGAAGCCATTACCCTGTGCGAGAACATTATCGGGCGGCCCATGACATGGTCGCTCGGCGACGACAACCGTACCGGCGACCATATCTGGTATATCAGCGACCTCCGGCTCTTCCAGACACACTATCCCGATTGGGCGCCTGCCTATACGATGGAATCGATGACCCGGGAAATCATCGACGCGCTGGCGCGGCGTCTTAATTGAGCGGCGGCACTCTCGCCGATAGTCGACCTCCGAAAATCCTATGGATAACATCTGGTTGTGCGTGCGGCCGAAATTAATCCAACGACGATAATATGATTTTCTTGTTGAATTTTTGTTGCGATCAAAATCCAGTTGCTTTAAAGTCCCCGCTCTTTTTGAGCTTAGGTGAAGAGAAGAAATGGCATCTCAGTCATCCAACTACAAGAAACCGACTTCGGATCGCAAGCACGAGAAAAAAGAGCGCAAATGCTTGATGTGCGGCACGAAGTTTACATCGAGTCACTTCGGAGAGCGTGTCTGTCAATCGTGCAAGAGTACATCGGCTTGGCGGGATAGCAGCCTAGCAGCCTGACGGCACCCGTTTCCAATAAGAGTTACCAGCGCAATGGCGGCCCAGGCCGCCATTGCTGCTATTGGTGGCGCGCGATTGTGGAGGTGGGCCAAGGGCCGTCCGCAGAACGCGTGAGAGCAACGGACCCCTAATACCGGTTCCCTGCTTTCGCGGGCGATACCCCTG
>MDSX01021204.1_pt1 | contig 17550 bp, 16 predicted proteins | sample 811141 | NCBI WGS metagenome assembly MDSX01 (sample SAMN05326642, study PRJNA326480) | marine metagenome | isolation source: seawater | place: Atlantic Ocean: South East | collected 2010 | reverse complement strand
GCAGGTGAAGATCCAAATTGGGGAAGAATTATAATGGCAATTGGCAAGGCTGGACCAAAAATTAATTTAAAAAAACTTTCTATAAAATTAGGAAATATAAAAATAGTTCAAGATGGAAAACTGTACCAAAGTTATAGTGAAGAAGTAGCATCTAAATATATGAAAAAAGAAAATATTGACATTAGTGTAGAAGTTTACACGGGAAAAAAAGATTTTACTGCATACACAATGGATTTAACTAATAAATATATAAATATTAACGCAGACTACAGAAGCTAAGCACGTGCCGACTAAAGATAAAACCCTGCCACTGCTCTTGGTTGCCGCTTGCGCATTAATAGATCCGGACGGTAGAGTACTTATTGCACAAAGGCCAGCAGGAAAAAGCATGGCAGGGCTTTGGGAGTTTCCTGGCGGCAAACTAGACCCCGGGGAAACTGCCGAAGAAGCTTTGATACGCGAATTACGGGAGGAACTCTCGATAGAAACCTCGCAGAACTGTCTAGCACCTCTGACCTTTAACAGTCATTGCTATGATGACTTTAACTTAATTTTGATGTTATTTGTATGCCGAAAATGGTCGGGTATTGTTACCTCCTTGGAGTCGCAAGCATTTAAATGGGTTAAACCCCAGTCCCTTAATAAATTCCATATGCCTCCCGCCGATATCCCCTTAATAGCGACCCTAAGGGATTTACTGTAGGATTTTGTTTTAATAAAAAATCAATTGGACTTTTTACGTATCAAGGGAGAATACCATGACTTCAAATGCAGTACAATTAGACATCGATAACGGAATAGCAACAGTAAAACTCAACCAACCAGGAGTGCGAAATGCGCTGACTCACGAATTACGGACCGCATTTCGAGATATCATTGGTTCGTTAGAATTTAATAAAGAGGTACGATGTGTCGTGATAACAGGCGCAGGAGATCACTTTATGGCTGGTGGCGACATAAGGGCGATGGTCAAAAGATTAGAGTTGGATGAGGTTGAACGCAGGAAATTAATCCTTGAAGGTATTCATCTGTTACACCTACCCTTGTTTGCTATCAGAAGAATGGGCAAACCTGTAATTGCAAGTATCCAAGGTGCAGCAGCTGGATTTGGAGTTGGCCTGGTAGCAGCTTGTGATTTAGCGATAGCGGCGGATGATGCATTTTTCACCCTTGCCTATTGTCATATTGGGGCAAGTCCAGATGGAGGATCTTCTTATTTTTTAGGACGTACTTTGGGCATGAAACATCAAATGGAATTGGCACTCCTTGGAGATCGATTTGGAGCAGAACGTGCAAAGGAATTAGGCATCGTCAATTGGACTGTACCAAGAAATGAACTAGAAAACGAAACCAGGCAACTCGCTAAACGATTAGCTAATGGACCTACTAGGGCATATGCTAATTCAAAACACTTATTCAATCAGACAAACCATCTTTCAATGGAGTCTCAACTCCAGATGGAAGCAGAGAAAATGGCAGATAGTATGTTAACAGATGACCATGCGGAAGGTATTAATGCTTTCATGAAAAAACGCAAGCCAACATTCAAAGGCCACTAATCTTGACCATTACTTATTTTGATCAGCACCAACATAACACTCGATTACGTGTTAAGCTTGTGCCAGATTGACTATCCCGGCAGATTTCCAATATCACAGACGCCCTATCTATCTCCTACTTTCTTTGCTACAATTTTTTGCATAATAGCCTTTCTTCCCTCATTGGAGTAACCCTCGTAGAAGGAGGTTACGCGCATTTTGGGGCGTACTAGCTCGATTAATTCCTCCGAATTAAGCAGAAAATCAGGATTACTAGGCTTTCCAAAAACCTCGTTACCTTTTGCAAAGGTTTCATAGATCAACAAGCCGTCACAAGAAATCAAAGATATTAACTTGTTAAAAATTGGCCGATGGAGGTAGTTTGTTACTACCACAGCATCAAACATTTCAGGGGCAAAAGGCCAGCTGGAACCGTCTTCCAAATTATGCTGAATGATCTGAATTGCCGCTTTATTGCTTATTCCAGTTAAACGAGAAATATCTAGATCTAAGAAGACTACTTTGAAACCATTTTCCATTAGGAACTTTCCATGCCGCCCATTGCCGCACGCCAAATCCAGGACCAAACCTCCCTCTTTGATATATTTATAATGTTCTCTTACCCATGGAGAAATACCCATCAAACACCAACCCAATATAAACAGCCTACAGCAAGAAATTGTTGCCAGAATATCGCTAAATAACAAACAATAAATATTCAAAAAGAAATAAATCGTAACTAGCTACGTTTTAGAATAAAATATAGATATTTACATTATTATCGCAGGAACTGGTATACAGGAACCTTGAAAAATACCTGTAATAATTGTATGGAAGAATTATGTTCAAATACCACCTGTCATTTATTAATGCCTAAAAATGAAAGAATTTAAATGATTTTGTATCAACTTCAGTGTGAGCTAGACCATCAGTTCGAAGCTTGGTTTAAGGACAGTCAAGCGTTTGACAAACAGGCAAAACGCAATTTACTTTCCTGCCCATCTTGCGGTTCAGAAAAGATTTCAAAGGCACTCATGGCACCGCGCATTGGTAAATCAGTTAGCACTCGACCAGTACCTTCATCAAAAAACACAACATCTACGCTGGACATCAAAACAACGCAAGAAGCCACAGAGCTAAAGAAAAAGCTACAAGAACTACAGAAACATATCACAGAAAAATGTGATTATGTTGGGAATAATTTCGCTGAGGAAGCCAGAAAAATTCATTATGGAGAGGTTACTCCTCATGGAATTTATGGAGAAGCAACCTCAGAAGACACTAAAGAGTTAGTTGAAGAGGGGATAGAGTTCAACTCGATCCCGTGGGTACGTAAGGAAAATGCCTAGCACTCTTTCCTATCTTTTACGATTGCAGTGGCAGCAACAGCATAGTTCATAGAAACATCATCATTTAAAACGAACCGGTCGTCTTTTATCTTAAATGATATACCCCTCGTAATATCTACCTTGAAGCCAGTCATATCTAATAGGTTCTGAAGTTCCTTAGGTTTAATGAATTTCTTCCATTGGTGAGTGCCAAGGGGTATCATTTTAGTGATATATTCTGCAGAAATCTTCGCTATTAGTAGTGATTTCACCGATCTACTTATCGTGGTAATGATGATTTTACCATTCGGTTTCAAAAGTTTCTTTAAACCTTTCAAAAATTCAACTGGATTGGAGACATGCTCAATAACTTCCGAAGCGACTACTACATCGTATAATTTATTTTTAGAGATGAGGCTTGTTATATCACCTGTTATATAATGAATTTTCAAATCAGATAAATCTGAGTGGCGCTTGGCAGCTTTAATAGCTGCATCTGAGGCATCTATCCCCGTAACAGATACCCCCAATCTTGTTAATGGCTCCGACAATAAACCACCGCCACAACCTACATCTAATAGATTGATATTACTTAACGATTTTTGCCCTTGGGTGCTCTGAAACTGCCGTTGAGTTAACGCTTCTAAAATAAACTCCATTCTAATAGGCGTCATCCGATGTAGTGGCGAAAACGCACCATTTTTGTCCCACCATTGGTCAGATAAATCTGAAAATCGCTTTATTTCTGACTCATCACTAGTTACAACCCAGTCATCTATCATCTGTCTTCGGCACTTTCTTTTTTGTTCATAGATTGTTGTACATTAACCGCCTGGCGCGTATTTATACACGGACCAGTATTAAATGCGAATTGCTTTCGAACTTAAGCTTAGCATAAATATAAGTAATATGATCGAAAACTGAGGGTAAAAATGTCTATTATTGTCCAAAAATTTGGAGGAACATCAGTAGCTGATGTAGCACGTATAAGAGAGGTCGCTCGCCACGTAGAGAAAGAGGTAAAAATAGGAAATCAAGTTGTTGTTGTAGTATCCGCTATGGCTGGCACAACAAATCAATTGGTTGATTGGGTGAGTGAAGTGAACACCTGCCATGATTTTGAAGAGTATGATGTAATCTTATCAACTGGAGAACAAGTAACCAGCGGTCTTTTAGCGTTAAGTCTTCAAAATATTGGAATTAAAGCCAGGTCATGGATGAGTTGGCAAATACCACTTGAAACAGATAGCACTCATGGAAAAGCACGTATTATAGATATCGATACAGAAGTGATAAAAAAATCTCTACAATCAGGCTCCGTCGCTGTAATACCTGGATTCCAGGGTATCAGCTCAAAAAACAAAATCACCACCCTCGGAAGAGGCGGGTCAGATACAACAGCAGTCGCTTTAGCCGCAGCTTTGAAAGCAATGAGATGTGACATTTACACAGACGTTGATGGTGTCTACACGACTGATCCACGGATCGTACCGGATGCTCAAAAGATTGCAAACATCACCTACGAAGAGATGCTAGAAATGGCATCTCAAGGAGCCAAAGTTCTGCAAACCAGGTCAGTGGCTTTAGCCATGCGATATAATGTAAGTTTACAAGTTAGATCAAGCTTTGGAAACATACCCGGAACAATGGTATTGAATGAGGATGAAATTTTGGAACAGGAAACGATTACTGGAATTGCATATAGCCCGGATGAGGCAAAGATAACGCTCCGAGGGGTAAAAGATCGCCCAGGAGTTGCCGGAAGCATATTTGGGTCTCTTGCAGATACCGCGATAAATGTAGATATGATAGTGCAAAATGTCTCTGAAAATGGACAAACAACAGATTTGACATTTACTGTCGGAAAAACAGACATAGAACCTGCGGTAAACCTTTTGAATAGACTAAAAGGCGAGATTGAGTTTGCCGAAATAGTAGCCGATCCAAAAGTCTCAAAGATCTCAGTGATAGGGGTCGGCATGAGAAGTCAACCGGGCGTTGCTAAGACGATGTTTAGCACCCTGGCAGATAAGGGAATAAATATCCAAGTTATATCAACATCAGAAATAAAAGTGAGTGTGCTAATAAGTGTTGAGTATACAGAACTCGCTGTCAGAGCACTTCATTCTGCCTTTGGTTTGGATAAATCGTCATAGAAGTTGGGATAGATTAATATTAACTCTTGTAATTATTATCGAATAAACAATTCAGAAAGATTGTTTTTAAACTTAAAATCTATTATTGATTATAAAGTCCGCGCTAATTAGAAGCTCAAATCGCACCGGATTTGTCGATATATCATGAAACTAAAAAAAAAGTTTTTGAAATTATTTGGTAAAACGACAGTAACACCTATAAAACTAAGAGAAAATTCCACTAAAAGTTTTAGTAGCACCGAATATTTGGACAAATTTGCGCTAGGCAATGAGCTAAGGCAGACGAGAGAAAGATCTGGACACGATCTACGCGACATAGCTAGTCTATTACGAATTCGATATGAGTATTTAAAGGCAATTGAAGAAGGAGATTTTGAGTCACTGCCCGGAAACACCTACATGATTGGCTTCGTTAAAACCTACGCTAAATATCTAGAACTTGATCCTAAAAAATCCGCTAGGTTTTTCAAAACCTCAACACACAACAAAGAACCAACTAACATTACTGTATTCCCTTCTCCGGCCCCAGAGGGGAAGGTACCTGGTAAAGTAGTTATTTTTACCAGTATTTTGGTTGGAGCTGGAATTTTTCTAGTTTGGGATAAATCTCAAGAAACAATAGAAGTTAAACCAAATCATTTAAATATAAAACTAAGAAATGCTCAGAGCATAAACCCTGGAACGGCCCAACAAAAATCTGCATTAGAAGCAAAAATGTCAAGCAATAACTCCGGCGAACAAGAGAGACAGCACGTTGCAAAAAGAAAACTATTGATTATCGAGTCAAAAGAAGTCAGAACGCCTCAAGTATTCGAAAAAAAAAGCAAGAGCAAACCGCTTCTTCCCAAAAACAAGATAAATTTGGTTATAAAGAAACAAAATTCTTTACCCGCACTACCTTATGAAAACAAACAACAACCTGAAGCTGCCAAAATAGTCGAAAAAGTAACCGTCAGACTACCTGCTTCAGATAGACAAAAAGCATTTAACACTGAATCTGTTGGGGGCTTATCCAGAATTTCTATAGAAGCAACCTCAAATAGCTGGGTTCAAATTCAAGCATCAAATTCTGATATTCTTTACAGCCAAATTTTGAAAACTGGAGATACTTATGATGTTCCAAACAGACATGATTTGTTTCTGACTACAGGCAATATTCAGGTATTGATCATAAAAATCAATGGGAAACAAATATCGAGAATAGAAAGTCCAACGCGCATAGTTAAAAATATTGCGTTAACCAGTGAAAATTTGTTTAAACTCTCAAGTAACAATTAAGATATTTGGATGAAAAATGAGTATACGGCCGTACAGGGACATTCTCGCCAAAAAGACACGACAAATAATGGTAGGTCCGGTGCCAGTAGGCGGTGGCGCTCCAATTTCTGTTCAAACAATGACAAACACATTGACTACAGATGAAAAAGCAACAATCCAACAGATTGAGGAATGTGCGGACGCAGGTGCCGATATCATAAGAGTGTCTTGCCCTGATGTGGGGTCTACTCGGAGTTTAAAAAATATTATAAAAAATTCTTCAATTCCAATAATTGCAGATATCCACTTTCACTATCAAAGAGCAATTGAAGCTGCAGAAGCTGGCGCCGCCTGCTTACGGATTAACCCAGGAAATATTGGCAACCAGCAACGAGTACATGACGTCATCAAGGCTGCTCGTGATAATGGTTGCTCCATGAGAATTGGCGTAAATGCTGGTAGTTTGGAAAAACCAATTCTAGAAAAATATGGTGAACCTTGTCCTGAAGCTATGGTAGAAAGCGCTCTTGCACACTCTAAATTACTAGAAGATAAAGACTTCTTAGATTTCAAAATAAGCGTCAAAGCCTCTGACGTTTTTCTTGCTGTTGCAGCTTACCAGCAGTTATCGGAATTGACGGACTGCCCGTTGCATGTAGGAATAACCGAGGCGGGGGGGTTTAGAGCAGGAACGGTCAAGTCTTCTATAGGAATGGGGATACTCCTCTGGGGTGGTATTGGCGATACGATTAGAGTTTCTCTATCCGATGACCCTGTAAAAGAAGTGAAAGTTGGGTTTGATATTCTGAAGTCTTTAGGCCTCCGACACCGGGGGGTTAATGTCATTTCATGTCCTTCCTGCGCCAGGCAACAGTTTAATGTTATCAAAACGGTTACGCTATTGGAAGAACGGCTTGCGCACATAGAGACGCCGATGACTCTCTCAATAATTGGTTGTGTGGTAAATGGCCCAGGAGAGGCGCGTGAAACGGATATCGGTTTGACTGGCGGGGGGAAAGGAACACACCAGGTGTATTTGGCAGGCCTTCCAAGTCATAGACTAAAAGATGAAAGCATAGTTCAACATATTGTCAATTTGGTGGAACAGAAAGCCAAAGAAATACAGGCTGAGAAGGATTTAGAAAATAATAAAGAAGTAAAGACTTTGTCTCCCCTAACATGATTAAAGAAGAAGCGATCACTAGTTTAGATTCTTTCCACGTTATAGGACTCAAATATGGAGCGTGCACCAACTCGATTAGGGACGCCATTTTTCTCGATGATACCGAAACACCCAAATTTATCAATACATTATTTAAATCAGTCTCATGTGAAGTTCTAACCGTCTCTACTTGTGACCGACTAGAGTTCTATTTTTTTGAAAATAATTTCGAAAATATAGCTGATACGATTTTTAAAAAACTCTCTCTAAGTAGTGGTGTATTTGTTAAAGAAATTACAACCTTATCCTATCGATATTCGAAGGACGCAGCACTAAGGCACTTATTTAGAGTTACTGCTGCTCTTGATAGCCATATAATAGGTGAGCCACAGATTTTAGGCCAAATAAAAACTAGCCACCGTATAGCTAAGGAGATAGGGACGATAAGTTCTAACCTGAACGCTATTCTCCAGCATGCATATCATACTGCTAAGCGGGTCCGTACGGAGACTCAAGTAGGAGAAGGGCCTGTAACGTTAGCGGCTGCGGCGATCCGTATTGCAAGAGATATAGGCGGAGATTTATCTCAATGCGAGGCGGCCGTCTTTGGCATTGACGAGGCTACACTTTTCCTAGCTGAACAATTTAAAATCGCTGGGTTAAGACGATTGACACTAATTGACCAAGGTCTAAACCGAGTAATACCATTGCCATTGAGGTTTGGTGATCTCGTTGGGAATTATGACGAAAGAGTTAAAATATTAATCGATGTCGACATAGCTATCATGAGCGCTAACACTCTTGGTTATTCGCTTACCCACGAAATGATGGAATTGATTATAAAAAAGAGGCAATATAAGCCAGTATTTATCGTTGATGTCGGTGTCCCAAGTGCGGTTGACCCTGCCATTGAACAAATCGACGAAATCTTTTTATACAGTTTAGAAGACCTTGAGTGTCTCGCCATGGAAGGCAAAAAGAAACGCAATACAGCCATCACCGCCTCGGAACAAATAATAGACGAAGAACTGAAGTGTTTCACCACGAATCTTAAAAAAACAAACGTCGAACCCCTTCTACGTGAATTAATAAATTCCATGAATCAGGAGAGATTGAAAATTCTACGAGAAAAACCAGAACTTGATCCTTCACAAATAACTCAACTACTCATTAACCGACTACTCCACAACCCTATAAGCAATATCCGAGAACTATCAGCGAAAAATGAATTTGATCAAACTACCGAACTTTTAATTCGCAAACTTCTTATATCAAGAAATAAAGCAGAGGGAGATACAAGTGAGCTTTGAGGCAAATTTAGAACGAGTAGAATCAAGGCAAAGAGAACTTGAAGCGATTCTTTCTTCTTCAAAAGGGCTAACAGCCGAAGAAATTACCAAAATTTCAAAAGAATTATTTGAACTCACTCCTATCGCAGAAAAAGTTTTAGAATTGAGATCATTAGAAAACGAACTTTCTGAAGCCAAAGAACTATTCGATAGTGACACTGATGAAGAGTTTACAGCACTTGTAAAGTCTGAAATTGACAACTTAACGTCGAAATTACCTTCATTAACCTCTGAACTACAACGATTGTTATTACCAAAGGATGAAACCGATGAGAAAAATGCTATTTTAGAAGTACGAGCAGGGACCGGGGGAGATGAAGCGGCTTTATTTGCAGGCAGCCTATTTTCCATGTATCAAAAATATGCAGTTATTAATGGTTGGCGTTTCGAAATTTTGGAGGTTTCAGAAACGGCAATAGGCGGATATAAGGAAGCGACAGCATCCATAACAGGACGATCCGTTTTTGCAAAATTAAAATATGAGTCTGGGGTTCACAGAGTACAAAGAATACCGACAACCGAATCTGGTGGCCGTATTCATACTTCGGCAGCGACTGTCGCTGTTCTTCCTGAAGCAGAAGACGTTGACGTCACTATTGATGACAAGGATTTACGGGTCGATATATTTAGGGCAAGTGGCCCAGGTGGCCAATCCGTAAACACAACAGATAGTGCAGTTCGAATAACCCACCTACCCACCGGAATAGTAGTTTCCCAACAAGACGAGAAGTCGCAGCATAAAAACAAGGCAAAAGGTATGAGAATTTTACGGGCAAGAATTTTTGATTTAGAGCGGAGCCGCATCCACGAGGAAAGAGCAGCCGATCGTCGAGGTCAAATCGGAACAGGCGATCGTTCGGAGAGAATTAGAACGTATAATTTTCCACAGGGTAGAGTTACCGACCACCGGATTAATATGACTCTGTATAAAATAGACAAAATCATCCTTGGTGAGGGGCTCGATGAAATAATAAATGGGTTAACCGCCGAGGATGAAGCAGCCCGCTTAGCCATAATGTCTTGAAGAGAAAATACATGGTTAAAGATGTATTAGAATGTCAAAACTCAATAAAGGCGGTATTAAATTGGGCAAAAAGTCAACTCTCTATTTCTGGGATAGGGACACCAATTACGGATGCCCGTCTACTCCTTGGCTTTGCCCTGGGTAGCCCTCAAGAGCGTTTTTATGGATTAGAAGATGAAATCCTCAATGCATCCGAAATAAATACTTATCAAAACATAGTTAAAAGACGTTGTTCCAGAGAACCAGTGTCTAGAATTATCGGGAAACGCGAGTTCTGGAGCCTCACTCTTCAATTAAATTCATCTTCTCTTGACCCAAGGGCAGATAGTGAAACATTAATAGAGGGATTGAAACGATATTTGCCTAATAAGGGTGCCCATTTAAAGATGATTGATCTCGGAACAGGAACAGGATGCCTGCTCCTAGCCGCTCTAAAAGAGTTCCCAAATTCCTATGGGGTTGGTGTCGACATCTCGGAAGAATGTATAAAATTAGCGCAAAAGAATGCCACGCAAAACAAGCTAAGAAATAGAACTCTATTTGTACAAAGTGATTGGGGGGAGAAGGTTCATGAAAAATTTGATGTCATATTATCCAATCCACCTTACATAGAGGAGGATGAAATTCAAACACTAGAACCAGAGGTGCAGAACTTTGATCCTCAAATTGCTCTAAATGGAGGTAAAGATGGTTTAGCATGCTATCGGAAACTGGGGGTTGAATTTAGGTCTCTACTGAAGAAAACAGGCCTCGTTTTTTTAGAAATTGGTCATAAACAAAGCGATCAAGTCAGCAATATCATGGCATTGAATGGCTTGAAGTGCCTGAGCGTAGAGCAAGACCTTGGGCAACGAGACCGGTGTTTGGTTTTAACAAATAACCATTCTTGAAGTAATTAGAAATTTACACTTGGATTGGATGAAGAACCCTATTAGTATATATTAAGTTTGTCAGAAGGTGAGTATTTTTTAATACTGCAGATAGACTTTAATTCAGGTATAAAAGAGAAGTAGTAGCAGTTAAGGCCTACTTTTTATTTTATTTATATATAAAGGCATAGCTCTAAGCTTAGCCGATCACCGCCGCAGGAAATGGTAAATAATGAGACAAGGTCCACATTCGAAACGTGGTAGAGGTAGAGGTGGCAATCGCCGCTCAGGTCCTCCTACTCGTAATCATACTTTTGATAGTAATGGCCCCGATATAAGAATAAGAGGCAATGCCCATCAGGTTCATGAAAAATATATGAACCTGGCGCGTGAAGCGTCTACAAATGGTGAGGTTGTTCTAGCTGAAGGTTATTTTCAACATGCAGAGCATTATTATAGAATTCTCAGTACTTTCACTGACGATAACAATGCAGATTCAAACAGGAATAGAAATCAGAACAATTCTAACAACCAACAGAATAGTGCACTCCCCACCCAATCAACTGAACAGTCTGCCGCGGCAGCAACAGAACAAATAAGCAGATCGGGTACGCCGCAAGATACAGATAAAACCCCAACAAAAGGCGATCTCGAAGAGGTAGGTATTGAAAAAAATGAGGGTGATATAAGCTCTAACGACAAGCCTACACTTGCGTTGCGAAGCCGCCAAAGAGTTGAATCTAGCCACGAAACGAACATGCCAGATGAACAGGACACCAACAAAACTAGTGCCCCCAGTGCAGCACCCCCACAGAATTCTAAGGCAACACGGGTACGTAAAAGATCGAAAATAATAATCGACAAGGAAAGCCAAGCCTCTCCGGTGACAGACAATGAAGTTAACCCTACTCCCAGTATAGAATAGTAAAATAAATTCTTAAGAAATCAGTGATTAGATTGATCATCCTTTTTTTATCATCCAAAGAATGACTTTAGAAAAATCTATTACTGTATCTGTTCTTTCGCCTTGCAGAGGCTGCAACCGATATCTTCTCATTTAAAACTTGTAAAATAACTTTCTGTCACCACATGCAATAGTGTCAGATGAATTATTTTGATAAGCATGCAAACTATAGAAGTTTTAGCTAATCCATAGCCGTTATCTAGAAAAATTAACACCATAAAGTATTTAAAACTGATTCTGAAGCGCATGAAAGCATGCCAGAAAACAGACAATAGGACCCTGTAAGAGATGTACTAGTCAAATGAAGTATATAAATTATTATTCAAAAGGCGGAATGACTAACCAAATTTTTTGGTCAAAATTGCAAGAATAATTAAGGACATATTTTATGACCATCAATAAAATTAATAGTTTAAGTAAAACAAAGCGGTCCGATGATGCTCTCCAAAGGTACACGCGCGATCTTACAGATATGGCAAGAAATGGAAAACTAGATCCTGTTATAGGTCGAGACGAAGAAATACGAAGAACGATGCAGGTGATTGCGCGTCGAACAAAGAATAATCCTATTCTAATTGGCGAACCTGGCGTTGGAAAAACAGCGATAGCAGAGGGCCTGGCATTACGAATTGTTAATGGTGATGTTCCAGAAACTCTTAAACACAAAAAGTTACTGAGTTTAGATCTTAGTGCTGTTATTGCGGGAGCAAAATTTAGAGGTGAATTTGAGGAGAGATTAAAAGCATTACTGAACGAAATAAATGAAGCAGCAGGGGAGATATTGCTCTTTATCGATGAATTGCACACATTGGTTGGCACTGGAGCAGCAGAGGGCTCGTTGGACGCATCCAATATGATGAAACCTGCTCTTGCGAGAGGAACTTTGCATTGTGCTGGCGCAACAACGCTTGACGAATATCGAAAGCATATTGAAACAGACGCAGCTTTAGCCCGCAGATTTCAACCCATATTTGTAAAAGAACCTGGGATATCTGATACGATCAGTATCCTTCGTGGTTTGAAAGAAAAGTATGAACTTCATCATGGCGTTCAGATAATGGATAAAGCTATCATCGCAGCTGTAAAATTATCAGCTCGCTACATAGGCGAGCGTTTCTTGCCGGATAAAGCTATCGATCTTATTGATGAGGCGGCGTCTAGCCGACGGATGGAGATAGATTCAAAACCGGAGGAGATTGATTCTCTAGATAGGAAAATCATAGAATTGAAGATCGAGCAGGAAGCGCTGAAAAAAGAACCTGAAAGCATCAGCGATAGTCGCTTATTTCAATTAGAAGATGACTTGTTGATCTTTGAGAAAAAATCGGCTTTGTTAACCAAAAATTGGAATAATGAAAAAGCTACCGTAAGTAGTATACAGAAGTTACAAGAGACCCTTGACTCTACTCGCCATAGACTTCATGTCGCACAGAGGACTAGTGAATACGAAGAAGCGGGAAAATTGCTTTATGGCATCATCCCAGAACTAGAAAATAAAATCCAAAGCCTAAAAGATAAATCATCCAAAACAAATAGAAGAGAACAAGTGAACTCAAATGATATAGCATCAATTGTATCACGCTGGACAGGTGTTCCATTGACTAGAATGTTGGCAGAAGAGCAAGAAAAATTATTATCTATGGAAAAACTAATTAATGAGAGAGTCATTGGACAGGCGTACGCTATTCAAGAAGTAGCAAATGCCGTACGAAGGGCTAGAGCTGGACTGCAAGATCCATCTAAACCAGTCGGTTCTTTTCTATTTCTGGGGCCGACCGGAGTTGGCAAAACTGAATTGGGTAAAGCTCTCGCAGAATTCTTATTCGATGATGAAAACTTCATGACTAGGGTCGATATGTCAGAGTTTATGGAAAAGCACGCTGTTGCGCGGATGATAGGAGCACCTCCAGGGTATATTGGTTATGAAGAAGGCGGTTTGCTAACCGAGTCTGTTCGCAGACGACCATATCAGGTTCTACTTTTTGATGAAATAGAAAAGGCCCACTCGGAGATCTTAAACGTATTGTTACAAGTTTTAGATGATGGGCGGTTAACAGACGGCCATGGGAGGACTGTTGATTTTCGTAATACCATAATAATTATGACCTCTAATATTGGCGCCAGCCACCTGTCCAACTCGTCCGAGGATGAGTTATCCAACCCAATTCGTGAACGCGTTATGAATGACGTTCGCGCAAGACTACGACCAGAATTTCTTAACCGATTAGATGATATCGTTTTATTTTCAAAATTAACGATGCTAGATATGGAAAAAATTGTAGCTGTTCAAATAAAGTATCTAGAGCAACTTCTTAATGATAAAGGTATTAATATTGAAATGGGGTTGCCTGTGAAGAAATGGCTTGCGACTGCAGGTTATGATCCAAGATATGGGGCAAGGCCCTTAAAAAGAGTTATTCAGAAACATATTCAGAATTCTTTAGCTTCAAGCGTTTTAGATGGCACTATAAGAGAAGGAAGTAGAGTTGAGGTGACCTTAGACGGGAATACATTGTCTATAGTTCCATCTGATTAATCTATGACAATGATTTATATATTAATCACTCTTGGACATTCGAGTACGATAATCCCAAGTCATTAATCGCTCAGGCTTTATGGAAATAATCACCTCATTATTACCATTTTCTAGAAGCCAACGCCTAAACGGAGTATTTTCTCCTCCTAAAAAGCGATCATGTAATCGTTCTAGGACGTTGATATTGCCATCTTCTCGCAAAAAGGCAATACCCTGCCCCCTAACGCCTGAATATGGTGGAGTTTCTCCAGAGATCTCAAAAGCACATCGTGAATTATTTTCTAGACATTTAACTATTTTCGATTGTCGTTTACTAGCACATAGAATTTCAGTTTGTTCAAAAATAAACCATAGCGAAACTATAACTGGCCATCCCTTAGGCGAGATCACCGAAAGTCGAAGAGGGATCGGTGTCTCATCCAAATACTCCTTAATCTGAAGCGCTGACCAGGGTCCACTCAATTTAGGCTGCGACATATTTTAAAATCCATTAAATTTGAGGACCGATATATTCATTTTAAGTAACAAAAAAAAAGCTTATGTTAAAAGACATCTAAATATTAACTCTAGATAAGAAGCTTCATAATGCAACAATCTAATATCAGAACAATATCGGATGCCAAACAGTTTATTCGTGAAAAAGCATTACCTCACTCCAAAGTTGCAGTAACCGACATCGATGGAATCCTGCGCGGAAAATATATCTCTCAGGAGAAGTTAGTTGGGTCCTTTGAAACAGGCTTTGGTTTTTGCGATGTAATTCTCGGTTGGGATATGAATGATAGCCTTTACGATAACGCTAACTATACAGGCTGGCATACAGGATTTCCGGATGCCAAAGTAAAACCTATCCCCGATACGTGTCGCCAAATACCATGGGAAAATGGGATACTATTTTTCCTTGCAGAATTTGCAGGTTCTGCCCAGGGTATTTGCCCTAGAAATGTACTAAAAAGGGTAATTTCTAAAGCAGATTCAATGGGTTTTCTCGTTAAAGCAGCAGCGGAATATGAATTCTTTTTATTTAATGAGACCCCTGAAACAGCAAGGGGAAAAAATTTTCAAAACTTAACTCCCTACACACCTGGAAATTTTGGATATTCCTTGATTAGAAACTCTGTTAATTCAGACTTTCATAATGATTTATTAACGATGTGTGAGGAAATGCATTTCCCTGTTGAGGGATACCACACTGAAACTGGCCCGGGCGTAATGGAAGCAGCTATAAGGGTGGATAATATATTAGCCGCGGCAGATAAGGCAATTTTATTCAAAACATTTACCAAAATCTTGGCTCAAAAACATGATTTAATGGCAACATTTATGGCTAAGTGGTCAATGGAACACCCGGGACAATCTGGGCACCTCCATCTATCGCTAACTGACAAGCGAGGAAAGCCAGCTTTCAATGACTCAAATAAGAAAGATTCAATGAGTGATACAATGCGATGGTTTATTGGTGGCCAACAAAATCTTTTATCAGACTTCACCGCGTTAGTTGCACCAACAATAAATTCATATACTCGACTTGTTCCAGGACTTTGGGCGCCTACAAATAACAGTTGGGGAATAGATAATAGAACCTGTGCGATTAGAGCTATTCTAGGGTCACCTGAGAGCCAACGCGTAGAATATAGACTTGGGTCTGCTGACTCTAATCCTTATCTAAGTATGGCCGCTGCGTTGGCAGCTGGCCTGTGGGGAATCCAAAACAAAATCACCCCTAGCCCTCCGGTAAAAGGGAACAGTTACAATAGGCAAACTAAGAATACTATTAATTTGCCCAAAACCTTGCAAAAGGCAACTAAACTACTAGAGAAATCGGCTCCAGCACGATTCTACTTTGGTGACCAATTCGTCGATCATTACGTAGCCACACGGGAATGGGAGACCCAAGAATATCAACGACAAGTTACAGATTGGCAACTGAAACGGTATTTTGAAATAATTTAAATACCCTCATGACACTGGATGTAACCCCGTCAAGATACCGCGGACAATACTACTAGCTTTTGATAAATCTATTTGCCCAGGATACCTCTCCTTAAGAAGTCCCATAATTTTGCCCATATCTTTAAGATCCTGCATGTCGATCTCTTTTATAATTTCTCTAACAACCGATTCGACCTCTAAAACTTCTAACTGTCGAGGTGTAAACCGTCGGATTATTTGAATTTCTTCTTTTTCTTGCTCAGCCAAATCATAACGCCCGCCATCTTCATACAATCTTGCCGACTCATTTCTTTGCTTTACCATCGTTTGCAGTAATACAAGTACCTGTGCGTCAGATATACCGTCCAAATTTCCATCACCACGAGCGGCGATATCTTGATCTTTTATTGAGGCAAGAACTAAACGAATAGTCCCTACAGAAGATTTATCCTGCGATTTCATTGCCAGCTTGAGCGCATTATTCAATTCTTCACGCAACACAATTATTCCCCCTAGATCAAAAATCTAATACCATTCAAGAAAATGAGGCGATACTAATCGAGTAATCATACTTAAAACGCAAGCTTTTTGTTAACTATGATTGGAATACCTTATTAACCAAAACATAAAGGTTGACCAAAATGCTAACATCGCGTATCCAACATCGCGAATTTTATCCAAGGAAATATTGCTAATGGCGATCGCTACCGCGACCCAAGCTCACTTAAGAAGATCAAATGAGCAACCAACTTCCGCAACTTGCGCTTTGGTGCTTGCTGACGAATCAATATTTTGGGGAACAGGTCTCGGAATAGAAGGAATTACAGCTGGTGAGTTTTGCTTCAATACCTCAATGACTGGGTATCAAGAAATAATAACTGATCCCTCTTATGCAGACCAAATTATCACTTTCACTTTCCCTCATATTGGCAACATTGGAACAAATGACAACGATCTTGAGCATAACCAGACCTTTGCAAAGGGTATTGTTCTCAGAGCGGATATAACAGACCCATCAAATTATAGAGCAACTGAGACTTTTAATAACTGGCTTACTTCGATTGGTTTAATTGGCATTTGCGGCATTGACACGAGAGAAATTGCAAAAAAAATTCGTACTTTTGGAGCAGTAAATGGAGTAATTTGCCACGCAAAAAATGGTCATTTCAATATTGATCAACTCACTTTGATGGCCCAAAATTATAAAGGTTTAGAGGGAAGAGATCTAGCAAAATCTGTTACTTGCGATCGAATGTACACATGGAACGAGAGCACATGGAAATTTGGGAGTTCCAGTCATCCAGAGTCGTATAGCATATCGGAATCTGAAGACTATCACGTAGTGGCTATAGACTATGGCGCAAAAAAAAATATCCTGAGAAATCTTTCAAGGGTTGGATGTAAAGTCACCGTGGTACCGGCAATAACCTCTGCT
>MDSX01100256.1_pt1 | contig 17555 bp, 14 predicted proteins | sample 811141 | NCBI WGS metagenome assembly MDSX01 (sample SAMN05326642, study PRJNA326480) | marine metagenome | isolation source: seawater | place: Atlantic Ocean: South East | collected 2010 | reverse complement strand
AGAATGTGATTTCTTGACGATAAAAGATAGTAGCGGAGGAGGGACTTGAACCCCCGACACGTGGATTATGATTCCACTGCTCTAACCAGCTGAGCTACTCCGCCATTAAACTATCAATTATATAAAACAAAATTACTTTATTTATTTCAATTTCTTCAAACATTATATGATTTTTATCAAAATAATCTTTTAACTTCAGCCGATTTTTATATCAAAAATTTTTAAAAATACCTTGGGAGAGAGAAATGTATAAAAATGTAGAAGAATTCATGGCATACGTAGAATCACGCAGTCATGGTGAAAAAGAGTTTCATCAAGCGGTTGACGAAGTGGTAGAGTCACTGTGGGACTTTCTTCAGGATCACCCAGATTACATGCATGCAAAAGTTTTAGAGCGAATGATAGAACCTGAAAGGGTTCTTATGTTTCGTGTTCCATGGAGAAATGATAGAGGTGAAGTAGAGGTTAATAGAGGTTATCGTGTTGAGTTTAATTCAGCGATAGGACCATACAAAGGTGGCCTAAGATTTCATCCCTCAGTCAACCTAGGTATTTTAAAGTTTCTAGGATTTGAACAGGTATTTAAAAATAGCCTTACCACACTTCCAATGGGTGGCGGTAAAGGTGGATCAGATTTTGACCCAAAAGGTAAATCAGATAATGAAGTAATGAGCTTTTGTCAGTCATTTATGAGCGAGCTTTGTAGGCACATTGGAAATAATACAGATGTGCCAGCGGGAGATATAGGTGTTGGCGGAAGAGAAATTGGTTACATGTTTGGACAGTATAAACGTATTCGAAATGAATTTACTGGTGTATTGACCGGAAAAGGTCTTAATTGGGGTGGAAGTCTCATTCGACCTGAAGCCACGGGATATGGATGCGTTTACTTTGCAGAAGAGATGCTTAAAACAAAAGGTGATTCTTTTGAAGGTAAAACTGTTGCCGTATCGGGCTCGGGAAATGTTGCGCAATATGCTACAGAAAAAGTAAATGATCTTGGAGGCAAGGTCGTTACGCTTTCAGACTCAAGTGGAACTATTTACGATAAAAATGGAATTGATTCTGAAAAATTAGCTTTCATAATGGAGCTTAAAAATGTCAAAAGAGGCAGAATTAAAGAATACGCAGATAAATATGATGCTGAATATTTTGATGGCGAAAGACCTTGGAAAGTTAGCTGTGACGTCGCATTGCCATGCGCTACACAGAACGAGCTTAATATTGACGAGGCGAAAGAGTTAGTGAAAAACGGATGTGTTGCAGTAGCTGAAGGTGCAAATATGCCTACTGAACCAGATGCTGTTAACCTGTTCTTACAAGAAAAGATCCTTTTTGGCCCAGGAAAAGCAGCTAATGCAGGTGGTGTAGCTGTGTCTGGACTTGAAATGAGTCAAAATTCAATGCGCTTATCTTGGCCCAGAGAAGAGGTGGATGAAAGATTGCATAATATTATGAAAGACATCCATACTGCATGCACGAAGCACGGATCTGATGGCGATTATACTAATTATGTTAAAGGAGCTAATATAGCTGGATTTATCAAAGTTGCCGATGCAATGATGGATCAAGGAGTAGTCTAAAAAGGTATATTAAATACCGGAGGTCTCCTGTTCGTCCATTTGCTCTTTTTGAGTATTTTTTGGCTTTATTATTTTACCGTGCCCACTTTGACCGTCGATAGAAACTACTAGTTTGTTTTCAAGTTCAAACCAGTCTATGTATTTAGAAGTTTTTCTTGGTTTTTGTTTCTTTATCCAGTCAAGATCAATAAAATCCATTTTATTTTTATGGTCAATCGTAAAATATCCAATTCGCATGGAGGTTACATTCTGAAAGAAGTGACTACCAAAAGATGGATCAACAGGAAAAGAGTTCATACCGTATTCAACTATAACTTTTGCTTTTGATATCTGTGACCATTCAACAGGGATACCGAGCCATGGGTCTGAAGAGCCCCACCTCCCAGGACCAATCAGTATATATTTTTCACCATTAGGTATAGCGTTATTTATTTTTTCGATTTCTTTGGCGATGTATTTTGACTTAGACGGGTCAAAGTTATTAGGATTTATAAAAATGATATTTTTTATATTTTTTATAATTCCGTTTCCAAGAGCAATTGAGCTCGAGCAAAACAGTTCCTTCTTTGTAAACTTTTTTTTATTGTCAACTAGATCTTTTCCTCCAACGACCATTGGTTTGATTTGAAGAAGGCAAAATTCATGTTTTTTGTCTTGATTCTTGTTGAGATTAATTGCGAATTCAATTTCTACTGGACAGCCTAATGCATTCTCACCAATTTTTAGTAAATCTATTATTAAATCCATTGCGGGAGCGCTATTCCATTTGAGAAGAGAAGGGAATGTGACCACTCTCGTTCCTTTATCTTTTAAATTATCTCGAATTTTGTTATCTGAATTCGACACTACGCTTCCTGACCAAAAAAGCTCACCATCTGTTTCTGCTTTATTTAAACTGTAGGATGAAGTATTTTCGTACTGACTATTCTTGAGTAGATCTCCACCCTTCTTTAAATCAAGTGCATAGAATTGATTTTGAGAATTATCTATTGTTGATTTCACAGAATAGTATTGAGGAATAAGCCCAGGGTATTTTGGCGCAATTCTTAATGATTTTTCTCCTTCAGCGATAGTTCTTCCTAGCCCAAGGGCAAGATACGCAACTCCTTCATTCCTCTTCATGTAAGATATGGGATAATAGTTGAAGCTTTGCGCTAGTCCACTCGCACTAGGGTAAAAAATATCCCCATGCCTTTTACCAGCGAGCTCCATAATTATAACCGCCATTTTTTCTTCCTCATGATGATGTACTGAAGCCTCAATAAGGGTCTTTGGTTCACTTAAGAAAGTAGAAGCATAAACTAATTTTATAGCTTTTTCAAGCTCACCTAGCCTCACAGACTTAGACTTGTCTTTATTGGCTAACATATATGTGGAATACATACCAGCAAGAGGCTGGTACTGTGAATCTTCAAGCAAACTAGATGATCTTACGGCGATGGGAAACTTAACACTGTTTAGGTAATTAGTTAGAGTGGACTTTAGGTTTTTAGATAGGGACGCTTTTAAAAAAGCCTTAATGATAGACTTGTCAGATTTTTTAGTATTAAAAGCTATTTTCCAAAGCTTATTAATGTTCATGAATTCATCGAATTCATCTGTTCCAATGACAGCGATTTTAGGAACGCGAATGATTATGTCAGGGTATTCATTTTCTAAATCTTTATTGTTAAGTAAGTTGCTTGCAAACGCTAACCCTCGCGCTTTGCCGCCAAGTGAGCCAGTCGACATACGCACAAAGCTTAATTCCTTGGTCTTAGTCTTTGGTTCATATTGAAGAATTTTTCCATTTTTGTTCTCATTTATCTGTAGATTTATATTGTCAAGTAATACTTGACGTAAATCGTTTAAATTATTGTAATTACTAATTTTAATTTTTCTTATTTTAGATGCAAGTTCAAATTCGCCTCGTACGGCAATCCAATTAGAGAAATGATTTTTAGAAGCATGATATTGAAGCGATTTTTTTGGTAATACTTCTAACTCTTTTTGAAATTCAGCCATGTTTGTTGCTCGAGTTATTTCTTTCCCTGTTTTGTAGCGAAAAATAAAGTCACCAAAGCCAAAGTTATTAACAATGAAGCTTTTCAAGTCTTGAATTAGGGATGATGATTTTTTATGAATGAATGTTGTATTCGTTTTTGCTGCTGCCTCTTCATGTTCCGCGCTTGTTGATTGAAGGACTATTGGCATTTCAGAATCATTCGATCTGATGTGTTTGGCAAGTTCTAATCCTGCATTTTGATTTAGCTTATTATTTTTCGGAAATTGAACATCTGATATAAAGCCGAGTATACTATGACGGTATTTTTCATAGATACTTATGGCTTCCTCGTAATTTGATGCTAAAAGTATTTTAGGTCGCGCTCTAAAAAGCAGTAGACGATCGGTATCTGATAAACTCCTACTAATTAGGCTTCTAGCGTGACTAAGAGCTGTACGATAAATTAATGGTAAAATTATCGAATAATAACGCGGATTGTCTTCAACCATCACAATAGAGCGAATCCCAGCTAATTTATAGTCCCGCTCTATATTCATCTTGTCTTCAATATTTTTAATAATAGCTGGAAATAGATTTGCATTTCCAGACCATATGTACACTTTATCTATACTTTTATAGAGTCGTTTTTTAGGAAGCATTGAAATTTCAGATTCATCGAAAGCTAAAAGTATTACCGGTTTGTCTGGATAGGACTTTTTTACTTTTTCTCCAAACGTAATCGGATCCATATCTGCAATCCTCATCATCACAATGACCAAATCATAGCTTCGCTCCGCAAGCTTTTTCAATCCTATTTTTGCATTTTTGGCGTGCCAGACTCGAGGAGCATAGGATAAGTTCATGCCCAAATATTCATACAAAATTTGCTGGGTTAATCTGCCATCTTCCTCTAATATAAAGGCATCATACGGGCTAGCAACCAGTAGAATTTCATGGATTCTATGAAGCATTAAATCTTGAAAATTAATGGACCCTTTTGTCTCTTGGCGCATAATGAAAATTTAGGTTCATTTTTACCCAGATGTACATATTTATGTGTAAATTATAAGCTATTCTAATGCGATAACATTTACCGTTATAGATAGCCACTTTTTAATTATATAAAATGATAAAAACTTTAAAAACATTTGATTTAAAAAATAAAACTGTTCTTTTAAGGGTAGACTATAATGTGCCAATTGAAAACGGAATGGTTGTCGACGATTTTAGAATAAGGCAAACACTTCCTACTATTAAATATTGTTTGGATGCGGGCGCCAAGCTAGTTATCTCATCTCACTTAGGTCGACCAAAAGGAAAAAAAGATCCAAGTTTAAGTTTGATGCCGGTTGGAGAGGCGCTTGCTGATTGTCTGGAAATGCCGATTAAGTTTTCTAAAAACTGTATATCCGAAGATGCGCACGATGTTACCCTCGGCCTTAAGCCAGGTGAAGTGCATATGCTTGAAAATCTAAGGTTTTACACAGAGGAAATAGCTAACGATTACGATTTTAGCGCTAAACTTGCAAAGCACGGCGATATTTTCATAAATGATGCGTTTGGATCTGCGCACAGGTCTCATGCATCCAATGTAGGGGTTGCGAATCATTTCTCCAGAAAAGGCATTGGTTTCCTTGTTGAAAATGAATTGAATTTTTTATCAAAAGCACTATCTAAGCCTGACCGACCCTTAACCTTGGTCTTAGGTGGTGCCAAGATCGACTCTAAAATTGACTTAATTGATCACTATATCGGTATCGCTGATAAGATCTTAATTGGTGGCGGAATGGCTTTTACACTGCTTGAAGCTCGCGGTATCAATGTTGGTAAATCAATTGTAAATAAATCCAAAATAACTGCATCAAGTGAATTAATCAATAAAGCAAAATCTAGAAAAAATTTGTTTTTACCAAAAGACGTTGTTTGCTCTCATTCCATTGACAATGATTCTAAACACGATATTTACGATGTAACAGACATACCTTCAGACCAGATGGGGTTGGATATTGGGCCAAAGACAATAGAATCTTTTTCAAACCATATTAGAGACTCGAAAACGGTTATCTGGAATGGTCCCATGGGTGTTTTTGAGTCCAGTTTCTTTGAGGATGGAACTAAACAAATTGCAAGCGAGATAGCTTCTTGCACTGAAAGGGGTTTAGTAAGTATTATGGGGGGCGGAGATACGGCATCTGCATTGCGAAAATTTAATTTAGAAAATAAAATGACACATTTATCTACTGGTGGTGGCGCGTCAATTCAGCTTTTATCAGGAAAAAATTTACCGGCAATATTTGCTCTAGAGGTTTAATGAAATGAATCCTATAATTGCTGCTAATTGGAAAATGAATATGAACATTAATGAAGGATTAAGTCTGGTTAACAATATCCTAGATAGCTCTCCATCTAAAAAATCACAGGTTATTTTTTTTCCACCATCTATAACGCTTAATGCTATAAGTGATAGATTAAAAAATACTAGATACGAAGTTGGCGTTCAAAATATTCATCACGAAGAAAGCGGCGCTTTTACTGGAGAAATATCTGCTCAAATGATCAAGTCATTAGACGTACAATATGCAATTATTGGTCACTCTGAAAGAAGGCAGTTCTTCCATGAAACAGATTATCAAATAAATAAGAAAATACATAATGCTTTAAGCGCAAATCTTTTTCCGATATTGTGTATTGGCGAAACGCTTGAAGAAAGAGAGTCTGGGGAAACCTCAAAAGTTTTAAAAAAACAATTAAGCTCTGCTCTTAAGGATGTCGATAGCGACGTTAAGGGCTTAATTGTAGCCTATGAACCAGTTTGGGCTATAGGAACTGGCATAACGGCAAATTCAAATCAAGTAAATGAAGCCCATGGTTTTATCAACGAAACTACAAGTAAGTTACTTGAAAACCCTGTTCCAATACTGTATGGTGGCTCAGCTAATGCTGATAACGCGGCAGAGCTCTTTCAAATTAAAAACGTCGACGGGTTTTTAATAGGGGGAGCTAGCCTGAAATCCGAAAGTTTTTGTCAAATAATTAAAAATATAACTTAAAATATCGAGAGGTCTTTATGATTGGTTTTTTAATAACTCTTCACGCAATAATTAGTCTTTTATTGATTATAACCGTTTTAATGCAAGCAAGTCAAGGCGGCGGCTTATCTGGTCTTTCGGGAGGTCAGACAACCAACGCTATTTTTGGTGGTAGAAGCGCTGGAAACGCACTAAGCAAGTTAACAACCTATTTAGCAGGTATCTTTATGGGCCTCGCTTTACTTATTAGTTTAATTTCTTCCTCTGTATCTAGTTCTTCTGGTTCAGTTATTGAAGATGCCCAGCAAGACGGTTCTCTATCGCCAAATACCGAAAACTTATCTTTACCAACCGTCCCTCTGCAGGAAGAAAAAGTTAAAGATTAATTTTTTCGCTAGTTTATTAATATGCCTACTACTCACGACTACTACGATGATCCGAGAAATAAAGATATTAAAATCTATATTAACGGAAATTTTTTTCACCGGAATGAAGCAAAAATTTCAGTTATGGATAGTGGATTTTTGCTTGGTGATGGAGTTTGGGAAGGAATTCGATTAAATAACGGCAAGTTGCTTCACTTTGACAAGCACATAGAAAGACTGTACAATGGAGCGCGTTTACTTGCAATTGATATACAACTATCCAAAGATGAGATTGAGCAAGCTATAATGGACACCATAAAAATCAATGGTATGAAATCAGACGTTCATATCCGATTTATTGTCTCTAGAGGTCTAAAAAAAACACCCTATCAGCACCCTAATGCTACGGTTGGAGCCCCAACAGTTGTAATAATTCCTGAATATAAAATTGCCGATAAATCAGTTATCGACACAGGTATTAAACTTGCCCTTGTTAATACCATCAGAGATTTTCGGGTTCAAAATCCACATATCAACTCACTTAGTAAGCACAATTGCATAGCTGCATGTATAGAAGCTGAAAAAAAGGGCGCTGATGAAGGATTAATGATGGATCCAAACGGATTTATCTCTACCTGCAATTCGACAAATTTTTTTATTATACGCTCCAACGAAGTTTGGACTTCAACGGGTGAATATTGCCTGCACGGCATCACCAGGTCAACCGTAATCGATTTATGTAGAGAATATAATATACCGTCATATGAAAGAAACTTTAAGATAGAAGACGTACATACGGCAGATGAAGTTTTTGTCACAGGTACATTTGCGGGAATCATTCCTGTGGTGAGTGTTGATGGTATTTTAATAAATAATGGCTCTAGAGGAGATTTGACCACAAAACTTCAATCGTATTACAAAAAACATCTTGAGAGGTAATAGATAATGAAAATTGCAATGTGGTCTGGGCCGCGTAATATTTCAACAGCTTTAATGCGATCATTTGAAAATCGAACCGACACCTTCGTTAGCGATGAACCGTTTTACGCATATTTCTTGAACAAGTCTGGCGAAAATCATCCTGCACGTCAAGAAATTTTAAACAATCAGTCTTCCGATTGGGATACGGTTTCAAGCATGCTTATTGGAGAAATTCCAAATCAAAAAAAAGTGTGGTATCAAAAGCACATGGCCCACCACATCTTCAAGCATTCTGATTTGAGCTGGACCAAGCGAGTTGTAAACCTTTTTCTTATTCGAGACCCAAAGGAAGTAATAGTGAGCTATCAAAAGAGGTTTAACTTAGTTGATCATATGCAACTTGGCTATAATCAGCAAATTCAAATTATCAAAACCATAGCGGATACAACTGGAGACTTTCCAATTGTGATTAATGCAAAAGATGTTTTAATGCACCCCGAAAAGATTTTAAAGAAGCTATGTGAAATTGTACAGATAGATTTTGAAGAAAATATGCTCAGTTGGCCAGATGGAAAAAGGGATACAGATGGGGTTTGGGCGCCTTTTTGGTATAGTGAAGTTGAAAAAACAACTGGATTTCAACCTTATGTTGACAAAAATATTGTATTGGATTCAAAATGGGAAGATATTTACGATCGCTGTATGATTGATTACAAGATATTGAAATCACATTCTATCAAAGCAGACTAGATTAATTTTTTTGTTATATACAAAGTTCTGTAGATATAAAGTTTTTAATGTATGTAAATTTTATCAAGCCGAAGTGGTGGAACTGGTAGACACGCTGTCTTGAGGGGGCAGTGGGGGAAACCTCGTGCCGGTTCGAGTCCGGCCTTCGGCACAAAGTATTTATTTTAAGAATAAGGAAACAATTAAGTATGAAAAATCTATTATCAATTTCAATAATTTTCATGGGTATCGTTTTTGCCCAATCTCCAGATGAGCTGTACAATTCTGCGAAATCAAATCTTGACGCAGGTAATTTACTTAAAGCAGAGAATGAATACAAAAGTGCTGTTGAAATGGATCCATCTTTTGCACCAGCTTATGCTGGTCTAGCAATTATTGCGATGCGAAAAGGGGACCTTAAGCAGTCAAATACATATCTTAAAGAGGCTATTGATGCTGACCCTGAGAATAAAGATTTTCGCCAAGAGTTTGAACGCCTCAGTGAACTGAATACTCTTATGGGTAAGGGTATCAGGTCAATGAAAAACGGTGATATCGACAGTGCATTTGAGTCGTTTAGGATTGCCTACGAAAAATTTCCTCAGTACCCTGAATCTGTTTTTAATATGGGTTTAACAAATTTTAGGAACAAAGATTTTACAGAAGCAGTCAATTATTTTAATAAAACAATTGAGATAAATCCAGATCACAAGAATGCTCTTACTGCAATTAAGAATGTAGCTAAAAACTTTTTTAATAAAGGAAATCAGCTATATAAAAGAGGTGACTTAGAAGGCGCATTATCATCCTACGACGAAGTATTGAGAGTAGACAAAACTTTTTACCAAGCGCATTTTCAAATTGGCGTTATTCAATCCAAAATGGGGGACAAGAATAAAGCTGTTCAGTCATATGAAAAATCAATAGAAATAAATCCTCAGTTTTACAAAGCATACTTTGCCTTAGGTTTAGCAAAAAACGCTACTAACGACACAGATGGTGCTTTAAGCGCATTGCAATCAGCTATTGATATTAATCCAAGCTATGACAAAGCATATGGTGCAATGGGTGATATTTATATTCAACAAAAAGATTATGAGAAAGCTAAACAAACATTAAAAATGGCTACAACCGTAAATCCCAACTATTCTAAAGGTTACGCAAATTTGGGTGTTATTTTTTCGGAGGAAGAGGAATGGAATCAAGCTATATCTAGCCTTGAAATGGCTGTTGCCCTAAACGAAAGAGATGCAATGAGCTATTTTCGTTTGTCAGGTGCCCATAACATGAATGGAGATTGTAAATCTGCATTAAGCGCAGCTAGGAAAAGCACTGAATTAAAAAATAGGTTTGGAGGCGCATGGTTTGAACTCGGTGCCGCTGAATGGTGTAATGGCTCTGGAAATAAAGCTGGCGCACTGAATGCCTATGAAAAAGCTAGGAATGACAGATCATGGAGGAAAATGGCAGAATATGAGATAGATAAAATCAAAAATCCTCAAAAATATGTTAAGTAGCTGACCTCTTTAAATATTATGATAAAAGCAATAATTTTTGATTTAGACAATACGCTTTTAGATTTTGTCAAAATGAAACAGTTTGCCGTAAAGGCCTCAATAACAGCCATGAATGAAGCCGGTCTAGATGTTGATGAGGAAAACGGTTACAATGATATCATGGACTTATACATGACCACTGGCTGGGAAAACCAGCTTGTATTTGATGATTATCTCAAGCAAACAAAAGGTGAAGTGAGCAATAAGATTCTGGCTGCAGGAGTTGTTGCATATCGTAGAGCCCGTGAAGCCACCTTGCTCGTATACCCGAACGTCAATAAAACTCTAATAGAATTGTTAAAAAAACAGATCCAGCTTGCTGTTGTTTCCGACGCGCCAAGTAGGGAGGCATGGATGCGTTTATATTATTTAAATTTACACCATGTCTTTGATCCTGTGCTTACATTTGACGATACGGGTGCGAGGAAGCCCTCGCCGAAACCATTTAAATTAGCCCTCGAAAAAATGAATGTTGCTCCCGAAGAGGTTCTTATGATAGGAGACTGGCCAGATCGTGATGTGGTAGGTGCAAAGCAAATAGGCATGAAAACTATTTTTGCTAGATACGGCGATACTTTTGGAACTAAAGACTCAGGCGCAGATTGGGATGTTAACGATATATACGAAGTGGTTGGAATAATAAAGGAATTGAATAACGTCTAAATTCTTCATTGGAACGGATATTGTTCAAGTTGAGCGTATTCAAAAACTGCTAGAAAAGCAAAAAGATAAATTCATAAATAAAGTCTTTACGGCGAGTGAATCTGAATACTGTTTTTCTAGAAAGAATCCAGCTGTTCATCTTGCAGGGCGATTTGCCGCAAAAGAATCAATTAAAAAATGTCTTTACTCAAGCGAAACAACATCTTCAATCGGATTCAATGACATTGAGATTTTATCTCGAAATAATGGCGCACCGTATATTTCACATATAAAAGATTTTAATATTAAAGATATCCAAATTTCAATTTCCCATGAAAAAGATTTCGCAATTGCGATGGCATTGATCGTCTTATGAGTACTGTTTTAATGAAAAATCAGGCTTATGACCTTGATAAATTAGCTATGAAAACGTACGGTATTTCCGGTCAAAAACTAATGGGTGAAGCAGGAAAAAAAATTGCACATTTTATTAAACGCAATTTTAATAATATTAATTCGATATCCATAGTAACTGGAAAAGGAAATAATGGAGGAGATGGCCTTGCGGCTGCGATTCAACTTAAAAAATATAATTTTAACATCACAGTCTTTTCAATATTTGATACCCATAATTTGTCAAAAGATTCATTGTATTATTACAAAGAATGCATCAAAAAAGATATTCCAATTATATTTAATTCTGACCCCCCATTGACACATGATTTTAAAGACTTAGTGATAGATTCAATTCTAGGTATAGGTTTTAAAGGTGAGCTAAATGAGAGTTTAAAAAAATGGACCAGTTGGGTAAATAGATTTTCAACTATTATTTCTTGCGATATAGCTACTGGTATATGCAGCAACAGCGGTACTGTAAGTCAAGAAGCAGTAAAAGCTAACTATACGGTTGCGATGGGATATCCAAAAATTGGTTCCTCTATTGAGCCTGGAAAGAGTCACAGTGGCGTTATTACCTCAGCTGATATTGGGTTTCCAAAAAAGATCGACAAACTAAGCGGTCAAAGATGGAATGTCATTGCAGATGATCTAATTAAAGATATCTTGAAGCCACTAAATAAAGATACTCATAAGTACAAGCAAGGTAAAGTATTGGTACTAGCAGGTTCAGAAGGAATGACAGGCGCAGCATATCTTGCAACAATGGGAGCATTGCGGTCGGGTTGTGGATTAACAAAAACTTTTGCACCAAAATCACTGAATAATATTTTTGAACGTAAAATTACTGAAGGAATGACAGTATCGTGTGAAGACAGTGGATCGGGATTTTTTACAAACAAAAACTATAGCCAAATAATGGATCATGTGGATTGGGCAGATGTAATATTGATTGGGCCAGGATTGGGAAGAAATGTAGAAACAGTAAAACTATTAAGAAATCTTTATGCTGCAATTAAAAAGCCAATGGTTATAGATGCAGATGGCTTTAGTCCATTCTATCAAGATATTTCCTTAGTTAAGCATCTTAAAAATGAATATGTCTTTACACCGCACCTAGGAGAGCTTGGCAGTCTTTTTAATGTTAGTACTGAAGAGCTAAAGGTAAACATAATTGACTACATTGAAAAAATCACTACAGGCACATCGGGAGTGTTAGTAGCAAAAGGCGCGTCCACTCTTATATCGGATGGATACAATGGCTATATAAATTCAACTGGAAACTCCGGTCTAGCTACTGCGGGAACAGGAGATGTGCTGAGTGGTGTAATTGCTTCATTTGTTTCACAGGGATATAATTTACTTGACTCATCTTTAATAAGTGCTTATATACATGGATATGCAGCAGAAAAAAAGTCAAAAAAAATTAGTCAAAGGGGACTTATTGCAAGTGATTTGCTAATAGAGATTGGAAAAAAACTTTCTGACTATGAATTATAAATTTTACAGAGTACTGCTAGTTATTTATGCATTTTTAATATTAATGCTTTCATCTACTCCAAGTAATGAACTGCCAAAAACCTGGTTGCTTCAATACGACAAAATGATTCATTTTTTTGAATATTTTATATTTGGAATTTTAAGCATTAAAAGCATACAAACTCTTTCTCAGAAAACTGTGCTCGTTTTAATTCCAGCTGGTCTTTTATTTGGACTGATGGATGAATATTTGCAATCATTTATATCTGGTAGATTTTCAAGCGGCTTTGATGTGCTAAGTGATACTCTTGGTTTTACCGTCGGATTGATTCTAGTTTATAGCTTTACTAATGATAGATAAAATATATATAAAAGACTACGCCATTGTAAGAGAATTGGAGCTTCCATTTTTTAAGGGGTTCACAGTTATAACGGGTGAAACAGGAGCAGGAAAATCACTGATTGTAAAAGCACTCTCAATGGCTTTAGGCTCAAAAGCAGAAAAGACAGATGTACGAAGCGGTCAAGAAAGAGCAGTTGTGGAAGTCAGTCTTACTAACCAGAAGAATTATCGAAGATTGCTTTCTAAGGCTGGAAGAATAAAGTCTTATGTTGACGATGAGCCATTTCTAGAAGATTCCTATCGAGAGCTTGTTTACAGTTTTGCTGATTTTCATGGTCAAAATGAGCAACAGTTAATAATGGATAGTCGTACTCATATAGATTTTTTAGATCGATTTTGCAAAAATGAAAATAAACTCAGCGATATTGAAAAAATATACAATGAGTTAATTTTTACGAAAGAAGAGCTTAATAGGAAGCTTGAATTATCAAAGCAATCGAATGATAAAAAAGAACTTCTCGAGTTTCAATTAAATGAAATTCAATTAATTCGTCCCAAAATAAACGAAGACGAGGAGTTAACAAATGAATTCAAGCGCTTGAATAATACCGAAGAAACAATTAATGCAATTCAAAAGCTTAATCAAAGCCTCACTGAGCACGACCATTCAATTTACAGGCAATTGTATTCCGCAATTGATGAACTGGAAGACCTTTCAAAATTTGACAAAAAACTTTCTCTTTTTTTAGATGTTTTAAAACAATCCTCTTTGTCAATTCAGGAGTCTTCTTCCGGTTTAATAGAGTATCTTGATCAAATTGAGAACGACCCATCTAAACTTAGAGAGGTAAACGACAGACTTCAATCAATCGAAAGCTTGAAGCGTAAATATGGAGGATCAATAGAATCGGTCATTGATTATGTTGAGACAATCCAGGTTGAGCTTGACGAGCTTTCAGGGCTTGATACTAAAATAGATAAATTGAAAAGTTCGTTGAGCGCACTTATATCAAAATATACAAACTTAGCAGAAGAACTGAGCCATAATCGCAGTGACATGTCCAAACATCTTTCGAAGCAAATTGAAAGCACGATGGAAACTTTAAATATGGAAGGTGCAACTTTTAAAGTTGAGATACAGCAAAAACCTAGCCAGGATGATACAGTTAAACGCAATGATTTGAACGTTAAATTTGGACCTAAGGGGTACGATCATGTTGAATTCTATTTAAGTGCAAACCCTGGAGAGGCTATTAAGCCTCTTTCAAAAATTGCATCTGGTGGTGAAGTTTCTAGAATAATGTTATCTATAAAATCTGTTTTAAAAGAAGATGATCCCGTTAAAACTCTTGTATTTGATGAAATTGATTCAGGTATCTCAGGAGAAGCTGCAGATAAAGTTGCAAATGCATTGAAAATGCTTAGTAAAGAAAAGCAGGTGATCTGTATTACCCATCTTCCTCAAATTGCATCTTTGGCTGATAACCACCTTTTTGTAGGTAAAAAGGTTGTTGATAAAAAAACATATGTAAATGCCCTTTATCTTGATGATAATCAAAAAATTTCAGCGGTTGCCAAACTTTTTAGTGGTGATGATTCAGCTTCTCAAGTAATAGACGAAAAAAATAGCAGAGGTTCAAGAGCTCGTGGATAAGTTGGTTATAAATGGTGGTAATGAGCTAAAAGGAAAAGTTAAGATTTCTGGTGCAAAAAATGCTGTTTTACCAATTATGGCATCTTCTTTGCTCGCTGAAGGAATTACAACTATAAAAAATGTTCCAAACCTTAAAGATACTCGAACATTTATAGAACTTTTAAGTATTTTAGGAGCTAAATGTAATTTTGAAGACTCAAACTTAACTATTGATGCAACTAAAATAACTTCCTTGGAAGCTCCTTACGATCTCGTGAAAACCATGAGAGCTTCATTTTACGTTATGGGTCCACTACTTGGAAGATTCGGAGAAACTAAGGTTTCTCTTCCAGGTGGTTGCGCTTGGGGCCCTAGGCCTGTTGATTATCATTTAAAAGGTTTTGAAGAGTTGGGTGCAAATATAGATTTAAATCAAGGGTATATACTCGCTCGTGCAGAAAATTTAAAAGGTGGTAGTATTTCTTTTGAAATCCCTTCTGTTGGTGCAACTGCCAATATTTTAATGGCTGCAGTTTTAGCTAATGGAAAAACAACAATTTCAAATGCTGCTATTGAACCTCATATTGTACAACTTTGCGAGGTATTAGTAAGAATGGGGTCGGAAATAGATGGTATAGGAACTAGCAAGCTTATTATTCATGGAGTGAAAAAACTTTCACCAGTAGAAATAACCGTTATTCCTGACATGATAGAAGCTGGAACATTCTTGATGGCTGGTGCAACCCTTGGTAATATCGAGCTTGAGAACGTTGATCCGAGTCATCTCACAATAGTTTTAGAAAAGCTTCATGAGTGTGGATGTAATATTACCACAGGGGCTAGCTCAATACACATTCAAAGAAATAGTTCAATAAATCCTGTTGATATCACTACAGATGTTCATCCAGGCTTTCCTACTGATCTACAAGCTCAATGGATTGCATTGATGTCTATAGCTACTGGAAAATCAATAGTTACAGAATCAATATATCTAGATCGTTTTTCACATGTACCAGAGCTTGTTAGGCTTGGAGCAAATATCGATTTAAAAAAGAATACAGCTACAATAATAGGGCAAAAGAAGCTCTTCGGAGCTCAAGTGATGTCAACAGATATTAGGGCTAGCGCTTCACTTGTTATTGCAGCTTTGATTGCTGATGGTAGATCAGATATTAGTCGAATTTATCATATTGATCGAGGTTACGAGAATATTGAAGAAAAGTTTAGACTTATTGGCGCGGATATTTATCGCGAAAAAGAGTAAATAAAGTTGGGAATATTTATTTTTTTATGATTAAAATCACTACTCTCATGAATGAGAATATGTTATGCGGATTGTAATTATTGGCGCAGGAGAAGTTGGCTTTCATGTTGCAAAAGCATTAAGTCAAGACGATCACGATATCACTGTAATTGATATCGATTCGGTCAAATGTAAACGTGCATCTGAGTCTTTAGATGTAATTGTAATTGAGGGTAATGGCGCAAGCCCAAGAAACTTATCAGAAGCAAACGTACAAGAAGCAGATTATGTTTTGTGCTTAACTCGTGTTGATGAAGTAAACCTCATAGCATCTCAGCAAGCAAATGAGCTTGGCGCAAAAAAAATAATCGCCCGCCTTAGAAACCAGCAGTACACCGCTCGTGATTCAATTATAAAACCTGAAAAATTTGGAATTGGTCACGTAATCCATCCTGAAAGAGAAGCTGTACGAGAAATCGTTAAGCTTGTACGTCATTCTTATGCAACTCAAGTTATGGAATTTGAGGGCGGCAGAATGCAGATGATTGGCATAAGAATCGAAGAATCTTCTCCAATTATAGGAAAAACGGTTCGCGAAATATGCGATGACGAAAGAGACTTTAGGTTTGGCATTGTTACAGTGATTAGAGATGGAGAGTCACACGTACCCTGGTCAGATTTTGTATTCAAGCATACTGATACTGCATATTTCATTGTAAAAAAAGAACGACTAAACTCGTTAATGTATATGTTGGGCAAGGAAGCGACAGAGACAAAATCAATTGTCATCCTTGGAGGTAGTAAGATAGGTAGAAGCATTGCTCAAGAACTTGAAGGTGAATTAAATGTTAGGCTGATTGATGGAAAACGCGAAAAAGCCGAATGGTTAGCATCTAATCTTGAGCAAACCATGGTATTGCATGGCGATGGAACTGATGTAGAGTTATTAAAAGCTGAAAATATTAAAGATGCGGATAGCTTTATTTCTGTAACTGAAAATGAACAGACAAATCTATTATCTGGAATGTTAGCGCATCATCTTGGTGTAAAACAAACCGTTATTCATTTGAGCACTACAGAATATATGCCTATTGTTCAAGAAATTGGTTTGGGTGCAGTGATAAGTAAAAACATGTCAACTGTCAATTCCATATTAAAATTTATATCAAGCAGTCAAACAGAGTCTCCAGTTACCACATTTGATGAAATAGATGTTGATGTAGTTGAATTTAGCCCTGAGCCTGGTAGTAGGGTTACTACCGCTCAACTTAAAGACATTAAATTCCCTGAAGATAGTATCGTTGGCGTAATAAACCATCACGGCCAACTGTCCATTGCAAGAGGGTCTTCATTACTGACAGATGAAGATACAGTTCTGGTTTTTGCTAAATCAAATGCAATATCAAAGATTAGACGCCTCTTCGAAGCTCAGTGAACTTTAAAACAATAATAAATATTCTAGCAGCACTTTTAATAGTGATGGGCATTTCAATGCTTATGCCATTACTAATTTCTTATATGTATGGCGAACCCGATTTTAGTGGACACCTAAAATCTTCAATTATATGTTTTTGCTTGGGACTTCCAATTTGGTACATAACAAGAAAAAATAGATCACTATCTAGTAAAGATGGATTCGCGATCGTTTCTTT
>MDSX01053334.1_pt1 | contig 17583 bp, 18 predicted proteins | sample 811141 | NCBI WGS metagenome assembly MDSX01 (sample SAMN05326642, study PRJNA326480) | marine metagenome | isolation source: seawater | place: Atlantic Ocean: South East | collected 2010 | reverse complement strand
TTTTGATTTGTTCATTATTAAGTATATTTTAGTCTTTCATTCTATTAGATCGTAGATACAATAGAAGTTTATATTAAAAATTTAGCAAATAGGATTAGAATTATTTAAGAGGAACATCATGAATTTTGAATTTTCAGCGGACCAAATGCAATTAAAAGATATTGCTAGGAAATTTTTAGAAAAGGAAGAGTCGGTAAAAAGAGCCAGAACAGTTCTAGAAGGAGAAGAATCTTTTGATAAAGATCTATGGTCTCAAGTAACTGAAATGGGATTTACTGCCACAGCTATACCTGAAGAATATGGAGGACTGGGTTTGGGGTATTTAGAACTCTGTGTAATTGCCGAAGAACTTGGAAGGAGCTTGGCACCTACCCCATTTTCATCAAGTGTATATTTGGCTACTGAAGCGATTTTACAGGGTAATGATGAATCTGTTAAAGAAGCTTTTTTACCAGGACTTGCTTCTGGAGACAAGATAGGAGCGTTTGCGCATAGCGAATCAAACACATCACCAACAGAGACCAATATATCTTGTTCGTACAAAGACGGTAACTTATCTGGAACTAAAATTGCTGTTGTAGATGGAGATATTGCTGATTTCTACGTAGTTTCAGCTAAAAATGGTTCCAGCGTAGGTCTTTATTTAGTTGAGGGTAGTTCATCAGGTATTGAAGTTAATCAGCAACCTACCCTAGATCCATCTAGATCTCATGCTTCTGTAAGTTTTGATAACACCCCTTGCTCTGAACTCAAATCAGATTGGTCAGATGTGCTTAATTTATTAGATCGAGCTGCAGTTCTATTTGCTTTCGAACAACTAGGTGGAGCTGAAGCTTGCATGGACATGGCTAAAGAATATGCTATGGGTAGATATGCTTTTGGAAGATCAATAGCCTCTTTTCAAGCAATCAAACATAAGTTAGCTGATATGTATATTGCCGTAGAGCTTGCTAGATCTAATTGCTATTATGGAGCTTGGGCTTTAAGTACCGATGCTCCTGAATTGCCTACTGCTGCAGCTACTTGTAGGGTCAGCGCAAGTCAGGCCTATCATGAATGCTCCAAAGAAAATATACAAACACATGGTGGAATGGGTTTCACTTGGGAGTTTGATTGTCATCTTTATTACAGAAGATGTAGACAATTAGCTGCAAATATAGGCAGTCAATCTATTTGGAAAGATAAACTAATAAGCTCCCTAGAAAGAGCAAATCAAATATAGGAGAAAATTATGGATTTTAACGACACTCCAGAAGAAGCTAAATTTAGAAAAGAAGCTTTTGAATGGCTAAAAGCTAATGCCCCTTTAAAAGAAGGTCCTAAAGATGGCTGGAGAGCAGCTTCAGAAGAAGACGGCCTTAAAGAAGTTAAAGTATGGCAAAAGAAATTGCATGAAGCCGGATGGGCATGTATGCACTGGCCTAAGGCATTTGGTGGACGTGAATCAACACCAATCGAAAGAGTCATATGGGGTCAGGAGGTTTCCAAATTTAAAGTACCAGGTGGTTACCTTGAAATCGGTCAAGGAATGGCTGGTCCTGTAATGATGATGTACGCAACTGAAGAGCAAAAAGAGAGATACCTTCCTCCATTAGCAACTGGGGAAGAAATATGGTGTCAATTGTTTAGCGAACCTGCTGCAGGATCAGATGTTGCAGGAATTAAAACTAAAGCAGAACTGGATGGGGATACTTGGACAATAAATGGTCAAAAGGTCTGGACTTCAGGAGCTCATTTTAGCGATTATGGAATTTTGGTAACACGAAGTGATCCTTCCGCACCTAAACATAAAGGCTTAACTTTCTTTTTTGTAGACATGAAATCTCCTGGAATTGAAGTTAAACCAATTAAACAAATTTCTGGTGGTGCAAATTTTAATGAGGTCTATTTTACAGATGTGAAAATACCAGATAGTCAAAGATTAGGGGCTATTGGAGATGGATGGAAAGTATCTCTAACTACCCTAATGAATGAGAGGCTTGCAGTAGGTGATGCTTCAGGACCAGATTTTGAAGAAGCTTTCTCTCTAGCAAGAGGTCAAGACTTAAATGGAAAGCTTGCTATTGAAAATGATGCTGTAAGAGAAAAACTAGCTGACTGGTATTGTCAGCAGAGTGGCTTGAAATATGCAAAATACAGAAATATATCAGCGCTATCAAGAGGTGAAACTCCTGGTCCACAATCTTCAATAACCAAAATCGTAAGTGGAAATAAATTACAAGAAGTAGCTAATTTTGGTTTAGACATTCTGGATTCAGCTGGAATAATAAGGACAGATGAAGCAGGTGCAGAGCAGTCTATGTATCAATACGGATTTTATGGAGCCGCCGGAATCAGGATTGCAGGTGGAACTGATGAAATTCTAAAAAATATTATTTCAGAGCAAGTTTTAGGAATGCCTCAAGACATGAGGGCCGATAAAGGCATACCATTCAACGAAATACCGTCTGGAAATAAATAATTCTTTAAAAGATAATAAATCAGCAAACTCTTTCCTAAATATAGAGTTTGCTGACCTTTCTTGGAAAGACAATACTCCTTACTCTAAATCTTATGGAGATCTGTATTCCTCTAAAAAAGGTGCATACGAAGAAGCAAAACATGTTTTCATAAAAGGTAATGAGTTAGAAAAAAAATTTCTAAATTTACAAAATAAAACTTCTTTCAGCATTGTTGAAATAGGGTTTGGTGCAGGAATAAATTTCCTAGTTACTTTACAAGAATGGGTAAATAAGACTCAAGGAAATAAGGTTTTAGATTATGTAGCATTTGACTCAACAGTGTTTAATTTAGAGCAGTTCAAAAATACAGTAAAAAAGTTTCCTGATTTAAAACAAATTTCTGATATTTATTTAAATAAATATCCGCATAATATAGCTGGCATTCAAAGAATCTATTTTGATGACTTGAAGGTCTCTCTCACTTTGGTTCTTGATGATATTAAAAGCTCTTTATCTTATTTAAATACATTAACGAATATAGATGTTTGGTATTTAGATGGTTTCTCACCTAAAAAAAATCCTGACATGTGGTCTAAAGATATCTTTAAAGGGATATATATAGCAAGCCATAAAAACTCTTCATTTTCAACTTACACTTCTGCAAGATTGGTTAAAGATAATATAGAAGAGGCTGGACTCGTTTGTAATTTAGTAGAAGGTTTTGCCAGTAAACGTCACATGTTAGTGGGGAAATCTCTTATCAATAACCCTAAAAAATTTCCTAAAAAGAAAAATATTGCGGTGATAGGTTCTGGAATAGCGGGTTGTACTTTAGCTCATAAATTAGCATTAAGAGGTCACAAAGTTGATATATATGAACAAAATGAAGAAGTGTGTTTAGGTGCATCAGGAAATGGCGTATTAATAACTTATCCAAGGTTATCGGCATTTGATTCCCCTTATGCTAGATTCTGCATCCATTCTTTTCTTTATGCTTCATCATTTTATGATCGTATGCAAACAAATGCTTGGCATAAATCAGGGGTATTTTTGATGAGTCATGATGATGCCTCCATCAAAAGACAAAGATCTCTTCTAGATGCCAGGCAAGACAATTGTTTATTTCAAGAATTTAGCAAGCAGGAAGGAAGTAAAAAAGCAAATTTAAAACTAAAAAGTGGTGGTATGTATTTTGAAAAAGGAGGCTTCTTAGAAACCAAGCGTTTATGTCAAGACTTGCTATCACATGAAAATATCAATCTATTTTTATCTACTAAAATTGAAAGATTAGATGCAATTGGAAGTAAGAAAAAAGTACATTTCAATGCAGAAATACGTGATTATGAAGAAATATGTTTATGTACAGGTAATGCTTCATCGGAATTAATGAATCTCTCTGGGATAAGCTCTAAAAGAGGTCAAATTTCTTATATAAAGAGTTCCAAAGATTTAGAAAACTTAAAATTTCCTATCTGTGCTAGCGGTTATTTTTCTCCGAAAATAGACGGTACTCATATAGTAGGCTCTACTTATAGTGATATAAATCATGACGATGTAATTCTAGAGGAGCATACAAGTAATTTAGAGAAGCTAAAAGTTATTCATGATTATGATGTGGATATCATCCGAGGAAAGGCTGGTTTTAGAGCGATCACCAAAGATAGGATGCCTCTTTTGGGTCTAAAAGAAGGAATATATATAAATACTGGGCATGGTTCTAGAGGCTCAACCAGTGCACCTCTATGTGCAGAGATTATTGCAGACCTCATAGAAAGTAGGCCACTGCCAGTCGAAAAAAATGTACTTAAAGCCTTAGATGCGAGTAGATTTAATTAAAATTTGATACTGCTTCTTTGATTAGCTTATTGATGGCCTCTTGATCACTTTGATTTTTTGATCTGTTATATCTTGTAAAAGCATACCAAACAACTTCATCACTTTTTCCGTCATGAAACCTTAATGAAATTTCATCTTTATCAGACCTAATATACCTTTGATCTCTAGAGTCATAGTATCTACCATAATATCCATACCCTCCAAAATCAGAGGATCTATCAACTTCTCTTTTCGTTCCTAAATAGAACCTAACCACTAAGTCTGGTTTATCTGAAGAGATCAGACCTTTTTCTTCTAAGGAATATTCAACAGCTCTACCTATTCTTTGAATAAGAATGGGATTAATACTTATTAATTCTGGGGTTGTTTCAACATTTGGAGATTCTACTTTAAATGACTTGTACGAGGACAAATCATAATTTCTATCTGAATCAGTTTGAATATAAGGAGAACTAGCACAAGATGCCATTAAGGACAGAACAATTATAAGAAGTAAGTTTCTTGCTAACATGTATGTAAATGATATTTATAATTAGAAAAAAATAAACCTTTTTCCTAACCTTTTTTTACAACCTTGATATTGGATCTTATATTCTTCGGACTGTCTTTGTACTTTATCAGCGACAGAAAGCAACCAGGGTTTAGTTCTGTAACTTCCTCTTTTATAACCGCCTCTTCCTTCATGATAGGCAAGATACAAAGCCCTTGCATTTGTTAAAGAAATCCCCAACTGGTTATGACTTTTGTAATTATACCAGCCGACAAAATCAACAGAGTCCTCAAAGTCATTTCTGCTAACGAACCAGCCTCCTCTATCTTTTAAGTACATCTCCCAGGTGCCGTCAATTGCTTGAGCATACCCTCTAGCACTTGTTACTCTTTTCCAAGGTATAAAGCCCAGCAGTTTAGTTCTTTCTGGTCTGGCATCAGATACGAAACTAGATTCTTGCTTAATGATTGCCATTGAGACGTAAACCGGTACTTTCCATCTTTGTTCCGTTTTCTTTGCTGCTTTGTACCAACTGTATCTCTCTTTAAAAATTTTACAAACATCGGCTGTTGAAGAAGGTGGTTTATTTGAAGCACAACCACTAATTAAAAAAAATACACTAATTATTATAATTATTTTTTTAATCATTGCTTTTGCAAGATACTAAGCACTTCGGCTTCCTCTAAAACGGTCACCCCTAAGTCTACTGCCTTTGTTAATTTGGAACCTGGTTTTTCACCAACTATAAGATAATCTGTTCTACTGGAAACACTGCCCGACACTCTGGCACCTGACCTTATTAGCTCTTCTTTTAATTGACTCCTTGCTATGTTTGTAAAAGATCCTGTTATAACTATCGTTTTTGAACTTAGTATATTTTCTGTCTTGACTTTTATCTCTTCTAACTCAAGACCTGAGTTAAGTAATCTGGTGATAAGATTCTGATTATCTTTCTGAGATAAAAATTCAAAGATATGATTAGCAGCTATCGGCCCTACGTCGTTTATTTCCAGTAATTCTTCTTTGTCTGCTGCAAGAAGTTTATTAATGTTCCTAAAATTTAATGAAAGATTCAGGGCGGTTGCCTCACCAACTTCTCTTATTCCTAGAGCGTAAATGAATCTAGAAAGACTAGTTTTTTTACTCTGCTCTATTGAGTCTAAAAGATTAGAAGCAGATTTCTCTGCAAAACCTTCTAACTCTAATAAATCCTCCTTTTTTAAAGTATATAAATCTGAGAAATCAGATATTAAGCCCTTTCGGACCAATTGCCCTATAATCCTATCCCCTAAGCCATCTATATTGAGAGCATTTCTAGATGCATAGTGTTTAATTGACTCAGCTCTTTGGGCAGGACAACTCTTTCCTGCATTGCATCTTAGTATTGCTTCATCTTCTAGTTTAACTAATTTACTATTGCAAGAAGGGCATTTAGAAGGCATCCTTATTTTTTTTGATTTTTTATCTCTCTTAGATAAGTTAACACTAATAATTTGCGGAATTACGTCACCTGCTCTTTTAATTTTTACGGAGTCTCCTTCTCTCGCATCAAGACGTTCAATTTCATCAAAGTTATGGATACTTGCATGGGAAACAATCACACCTCCAATCTGGAGAGGCTCAAATTCAGCTACGGGCGTAATACTCCCAACTCTACCTACTTGGAAAGTAATAGATTTGATGGTTGTTGTACCTACTTCTGCAGGAAATTTCCTTGCTATAGCCCACCTAGGTGCCCTAGATACTTGGCCTAAAGATTCTTGCATTTCAAAGCTATTAACTTTAAAAACTACTCCATCTATTTCATAAGGAAGCTGATCTCTTAGATTTTCTATTTTGTTGAAATAAGAGATGCATGCCTTTATATCTTTAGCTACTTCAGTTAAAGGATTGACTGGCAGTCCCCAAGAAACATAAGTATCCAAAACTTCCTTTTGAGTCTTAGGTAAACCGTTCTTACCAAAATTTAAACTACCCATCCCATGCGCAAAAAACTTTAAAGGCCTTGATGCTGCAACCTTGGGATCTAATTGTCTCAAGCTTCCTGCTGCAGCATTTCTTGGATTAGCAAAAACTTTTTCTGATTTAATCTTTGCGGAATCATTAATATTCTTAAAGTCCTTCATATTAATAAAGACTTCCCCTCTAATTTCTATCAGATTTGGAGCTTTTATCTTAGACTCTCTAAAAGATAAAGGAATTGAAGGAATGGTTCTAATATTGTGAGTTATATCTTCTCCTGTTTTGCCATCTCCTCTAGTTGTTGCTTGCTCTAAATAACCTTCCCTGTAAATAAGGTTAACTGCAATTCCATCCAGCTTTGGCTCACAAGAATAAGTTATTTTTTCTTCGTTTATCAATCTTTCATTGATTCGTTTATTAAAATCTTCTAAATCTTTCGTTTCAAAAGCATTCTCAAGAGAAAGCATGGGAGTCAAATGATCTACTTTACTAAATCCCTCCAAGGGCTCGGAACCTACTCTTTGAGTTGGAGAGTAGTTAAAACTAAGTTCAGGATATTTTTTTTCTATCTCTAACAGTTCATTAAATAATGCATCATAATCAGAGTCATCGATTGTAGGATTATCTAAAGAATGATAATTGTAAGAGTGCTCATTTATTAACTTATGAAGCTTGAGTACTCGAGATCTAACCTCTGGACTTATTTTCATGAATAAAGAAACTAACCAGTGCTTGCCAAAAATTGTCTTTTATACTCAAGAACTTGTTCTCTCATATGTTCAATCATTTGTTTGGTGAGTAAATTTCTATCTTCATCCAGTAGATCGCATCCAAAGAAATCTTGTAAAGACTGAGAGATATTGATCAACAGATCAAATGACTCAAGTGGATTTAAAAGATTTATTGGGTCCAATACAAGTGCTAAATCATCAGAAATGGTATCTTCAACAAATACCCCTGGTTTTTTTCCATTCAAGATATTGAATGCAATATTTCCATTTTCATCCAATACATTAAATATACCTTTTTCTTGGTAGACATAATCAAATTTACTCAAGGCCTCTTTGATAGAGTCTTTAGAAAACTGATCTGGCTTTTGGCTACCTAAATGCAAAATTAGAAGGGCATTAGAAGGCTGAATGTCTAATAATGGCTCTTCATTAACTTCTTCTTGCTGCTCAACTGAAAATTCATCACTATATCCTTGCATCCATTCTTCTTCAAAATCTTTATTTGTATCTTGAAGATCTGCTGGATCAATAAGATCTACTTTGAGGGAGCTATTTTTTATTCTTAGAGCCCTTCTAATACCATCAATAAAGACTAAAGCCAAAAGTGCTCCAATTAATATAGTCAATATTTCGGGTAAGTTAAACATGTTAACTAGCTGCGAGTTCCACAGCTTGGTCTACATCAACTGCAACCATTCTCGATACACCTGGTTCTTGCATTGTGACCCCCATTAAATGCTTACTTTTCTCCATGGAAATCTTATTATGAGAAATATATATAAATTGAACTCGTTCAGACATCTCTTCAACTAAATCTATAAACCGCATAGTATTTAAATCATCTAATGGAGCGTCTACTTCATCAAGCATACAAAATGGAGCTGGGTTTAATTCGAAGAAAGCAAATACAGTAGCTATAGCTGTAAGAGCTTTTTCCCCTCCTGACAATTGGGAAACGCTCGCATTTTTCTTTCCTGGAGGCCTGGCAGAAATCCCCACGCCACAACTTAAGAGGTCATCACCCAGTAACACAAATTCGGCATGCCCTCCTCCAAAAAGCTTTGGGAAGGAGTTAGCCAAGCTTAAATTTAAAGTATCAAAAGTATCTTTAAAAGTAGTTCTAGTCTCTTTATCAATCTTATTGATTGCATTTTGAAGAGTTTCAAGAGCATCCATTAGCTCTTGATGTTGGCTATCAAGCAATTCTTTCCTTTTCTCTTCTTGTTCAAATTCTTCCATCGCGGCTAAGTTAATTGCACCCAATCTAACTATCTTTGATTCAATTTTCTCTAATTCTAAAGCCAACTCCTCGGAAGATTGTGATTCATCTAATTCATTTAAAAGAATAGTCAAATCTCCGTCTAAATCTTTAATTTGATTAACTAAATTGTCTCCTTCTATTTTTGAGGCTTGTCTTTCCAATCTAAACTTCTCTAGAGCTTCGCGTAAGCTTATCGCCATTTGTTCTTTTTCTATTTTTTCTCTCTCTATTTTATGAATGGAATCATTACATCTTTCGATTGCTTTTCTAGATTCTAGTAAATTATTTTCGACAGAGAGTCTCTCTGATAATAGTTTATCCAAATTCTTTTGTATCTCAGTAATAGGTTCATTTAGGAGTTTAGACTCTTGCACTAATGATAAATTTTCTGTTTCAAGCTCCTTAAGCAAACTATTTGTGTGCTTATTTTCAGCAGTCAAAGAGGCGAATTTAGCTTGTAGATCTGCAAATTTATTAGTTTTATCAATTAAATTAATACGTTCTTTTTTTGCATTTTCTGATGAATCAGATAAGAAATCTTGCGTAAATTTAGTTAATTTAGAAGGTTCATCTTGCAATGATTCAACCTCATCCCTTAATTCAAGAATTTCAGACTCAAGCCCTTTAAGCCGTTCAGGTAAGCTTGGTGTGCTTAAATTCTCCAGAATGGAAGCGATGCTACTTTCTAAATTAGAAATTAAGGATTTAGATCTAGCAATAAAAGCTAACCATAGATTCTCTATTTTTTCAGATTCTTCTAAGTTTAAGTTTTCAATATTACCTTCTTTAATTTTCTTTAACTCAGACTCAATGGAATTTATATTTAATTCTACTTGGTCTTTAGATGCATTCAGTGATAATAAAGCTTCTGTACAAGAATCTATTTGTAAATTATTAATATTAATTTTATCTTCAATCTCTCTTGCTCTTTCTTTCTTTATAGCTAGCTCTTGCTCAGCTCTTGAAATATCGGCACCAAAGCTATAAAACTCTTGCTGGATCTTATCCATTTTTGTTTGAAGTTCAATTTGTTCTGCTCTAAGTTCAATGACTTCGCTATCGGAAGTATTTTTTGAAGAATTTACTTCTTCTACTTTAAGTTCTTGTTCTTTTACATCCTTTTCTTTTGCTTCGACAATTTTTGAAATATCTATCCATTTTGAGGCAAGAAGTAGTTGATGTGCCTTGTTCTCATCTTTTCTGAGTTGAGAATATTTCTCAGCTGCTTTAGCTTGTCTTTGAAGTTTGTGCAGGAGTCTAGAAATTTCATCTCGTAGATCTTCCAATCTAGATAGATTCTCTCTAGTACGCTTAATTCTCGATTCAGTCTCTCTTTTTCTTTCTAAATATCTTGAAATTCCAGCAACTTCTTCAATGTAACCTCTCATTTCTTCTGGTTTTGCACTTACCAATTGTGAAATCATTCCTTGTTCTATGATTGCATAAGATCTTGGTCCTAGACCAGTTCCTAGAAAGACATCTGTAACATCTCGCTTTCTGCAGCTGGTACCATTCAAATAATAATTAGAATGCCCATCTAATTCCAAGCTTCGTCTTACAGAAATTTCACTATAACTTGAAAATTCTCCACCAATTCTTCCATCCTTATTATCAAAGAAGAGCTCTACAGAAGCCTTAGAGACGGGCTTCCTAGATGAAGAACCATTGAAAACAACTTCAGACATAGATTCACTTCTTAGATTTTTTGCTGAACTTTCACCCAGAACCCACCTGACAGCATCTATTACATTCGACTTTCCGCAACCATTTGGTCCAACTATACAAGACATAGAAGATGGAAATGTTACAGATGTTTGATCAACAAAAGATTTAAAACCAGAGAGTTTTATAGAGTTTAATCTCATAATTTATATTTCATTGGGGGGTAAGAATCCATTGCTTCAGAAAGAAGCATTAATGAACCAGAATTAACCTTCATTTAGATGTAAAGTCTATTCTATATATGGTTTAGAAACTACTGATTTTTTAGTTTTTTTACGGTTTCTATTAATATCTTTAGTTCAGAAATATCCCTCTGATTTTCGAGAGAATCTAGTGCCCTTGTCCAAAGTTTGATAGTTAAATCTGCATTCTTATTTTCTAACTCCTTCAATCCTTGTAAAGTCAAAGCAGAAGGATTATCTGGGCTCTTTAAGAGAGCTTCCTTTAAAACTTTCTCTATCTCAGTATTAAAAGTTCTTTGCTCATTTAAGAACATCACTTGAGCATATTCTGCTAATACAGCACCACCTAGTTCATTTTTAAAATTTCTATATAGCTGCGCAAAAGCAAGACTAGCTAATTCATTCTGATTTATATCCTTAAGCCTTCTAGCCAATAGATAAATTTCTCCAGCCTGTGCTTCTTTTTTATTTGATAGCTCAAATATTATTCGATTAACTTCAATAGCATCTTTTTCTTTATTCTTTGATTCATTGGCAATAAATCTTGAGAGTATTTCCTGATCAATAACCAAAGAAAAATTTACAGCACCTCCTAGTTCTTTATATATAAATAGAGTAATTAAAGTACATACAAGAGAGAGAGTTAATAAAGGTATTTTTAAATCTAATCGAGCAAGACCTCTTAGGGTTAAATAAAAAAAGGTTAAAAGAGGAAGGAAGAAATAAACAAAAATCATCAGTAGTTTATCTATTGTTTTTATTGTTGTTAAAAACTCTTCTAAATAAAATTGCTAAAAGTGTAATTAAAAAGATCATCAGAGGAGCTAGCCACAAAGCATAAGTACCAGAATAGAAAGGAGGATCATAGTCAATAAAATTACCGTATCTATCTACCAAATAGGCCTTTACTTCTTCCTCAGTTTTACCTAATTTAACGAGCCTATAAACCTCTCTCTTTAGGTCAATTGCTATAGGAGCATTTGAACCAGCTAGATTTGATCCTTGGCATTTGGGACACCTAAGTTCAGTTAATAGAGATAAAAATCTCTCTTCATGAATGTTTTCTTCAAAGGGATACACTTCATTTGGCTCTTCAGCCATAGTTAATCCTAAAATCAAGGTACTAAAAAGTACCGTCAACAATTTCCTAAACATCATCATCCTCATTTAAGAGTTTCTCAAATTTTTCTTTCCATACCTTTGTTGTTAAAACTCCTACATGCCTTTCTCTAATCATTCCTTGCGTGTCAATAAAAAAAGTTTCTGGCGCACCATAAACCCCTAAATCTATTGCAAGCTTTCCATACTGATCAAAAATACTTAATTCAAATGGATTGCCATCCTTCTTTAAAAGATCTAGAGCTTTTTTTCTACTATCCTTATAGTTAAGACCATAGACAGTAACGATAGATTCTTCTTTTAATTGCATTAAGAAAGGATGTTCTACTTTGCAAGCTATGCACCACGTTGCCCACACATTGAGAACAGCAGGTAATTTATTAATACTACCTTTTGATATTAAAATCTCTGGATTCTCAAGGCCAGGTAGTTCAAATTCTGGGACTGATTGATCAACTAGTACAGATTCTAATTGGTCATTATCTTGAGTTAAAAAAGAATAAAGAACTACAATAAGGATAACAAAAGCGATTAAGGGTAATAAATTTAAAATATCTTTCATGACTGCTTTCTTATCAAATTAATGCTTGAAATAAATGTCCCTAAAGTTATCAGTAAAGCACCTAACCAAATCCATCTAATAAAAGGCTTGCTTTGGAATCTAAATGACCAAGAATCTTCTTTGAAATTATCTCCTATAGAAACATAAAAATCTCTAAAAAGTCCTGTATCTATTCCAGCTTCAGTAGTTACCTGTCCAGAAGGAAAATAAGTCCTTTTTTCAGATTTAATATTAAAAAAACTTTTATCATCGGAAACCTTTATCTCTGCAGTCTTCGAATTGAAATTGGGACCTTTAACATCTTTTATGTCTAATAATTCTATGTCCTTATTAAGAAATTCCACCTTAGATCCAGGTTTAAGTATCAGTTCTATTTCACTTGAGTAAGAGGATACTACCCCTACACCTAAAACCAGAAGTGCCATGCCTACATGAGATAGTAAAACTCCTATTCTTCTATTTACGAAATCTAAATATTTTGTGAAAGATTGAAAAGAAAAATTAATAAATAGAGAACCGGCTAATATCCAAGCAAATATAAAAATAGTAAAGAAAGAAGTCGGTATAAGTTCATCAAATAAAATAAAAAGTAAAACTAGAGTTAAAAGAAAAATAGATATGGACTCTACTACCAACCTACCAAAAAAACTAAAAGATTTTGTACTCCCCCATGATAGGTATAAAGCTATTCCTTGTAAGAACCCTAGTAATATTGCAAAAGGGAATAAAATAAATTCAAAATAAGGAGCACCAACTGAAATCTGCTTTCCCTCAGTAAAGGCTTCATAAATAAGTGGATATAAAGTTCCGAATAAAATAGATACTGCTAAAACCACCAATAACAGATTATTTAAGAGTAAACCAAATTCTTTTGAATTTAGTGAATAAAAAGATTCATCATTTTTTGTTGAATTCTTAAAAGCAAAAATGATAAGTCCTCCTAAAACAAAGAATGAGAAAATACCAAGTATAAATAATCCTCTCTCAGGATCTAAAGCAAATGCATGAACAGAAGTTAGGATTCCTGAGCGTACTAAAAAAGTGCCTAATAAACTGGCAGCAAATGCAAAGATAGATAGTAATAATGACCAATTTATAAATAAGTTTCGACTTTCAGTGACTTGAAGTGAGTGGACTAACGCAACCGCTAAAAGCCAAGGCACAAAAGCTGCGTTTTCTACTGGGTCCCAGAACCACCACCCCCCCCAACCTAATTCATAATAAGCCCACCAACTCCCTAGACCTATTCCAATTGTTAGAAAACTACAAGCCAAAAGTGTCCACGGCCTAGAGCTAGATGCCCATTCCTTATTTGGCTGACCACTCAGCATGGCAGAAATAGATATGGCAAAAGGTATTAGCAATCCAGAATAGCCAAAATAGAGTAACGGCGGGTGTACTGTAAAAGCAAAATCTTGTAAAGAAGGATTAAGATCCGCTCCATTTATTGGAGGAATAGGTAATATCCTTTCAAATGGATTTGAAGTAAATACTGTGAATAAGAGGAAAGAAAATATTACTAAACAGCAAACTCCAAAAACATAGTTAGAAAAATTAGTATTTCTAATGTTATCAAAAAATACAAACGCTAATAGCCAAATACTCATTGCTAGAATCCACAAGATTAAAGAACCTTCATGGGCCCCCCAAGTAGCCGCAAATTTATAATACATTGGTAAATTTATATTGGAATTTTGAGCAACATAAGCAACCGAAAAATCATCGATAACAAAAGAGTAAATCAAGGCAAAGAGAGAGCCAACTACTAAAAGGCTTAAAATAAAAGAAATCTTCAGAAGAGGAAGTTCTCTTTTCAGAACAAAAGCTCCGAGTCCTCCTGTAAGACTTAAAACTAAAGATATAACAAGAAATATGTGACCTATTTCAGGTATCATTCAACCTCTTCCATTAGTTTAGCAACCTCAGGCGGCATATAATTTTCATCATGTTTTGCCAAAACCTCCACAGCCCTAAAAATACCTTCACTCTCAAGATAGCCCTGAACAACAACGCCTGCTTTTTCAGAAAAAAGATCAGGTAAAATACCAGAATAATTGATTAATAAATCATTTTTAAAGTCAGTTACAGTAAACTCGATACTTAGCGAATCACTGCTTCTTTTTATAGATCCCTCTTTAACCATACCTCCAGCTCTGATTAATGTATCCGATGAAAGGTTATTATTTAATAAATCAGTTGGAGAATAAAATAAGTTTAAATTCTTCGATAAGGCAGAAATAACGAGTCCAACTGCCAAAATTGAGCCAGCTAGTATAGCTATAAGGGCATATATTCGTTGTTTTCTAATAGGATTCATTAGATTTTAGCTTTGCTCTCTTTGTATATTTTTTTTAACCTCCTAATGGGTATATAAATATTTATACCAATAATCAAAATTAAGATAAGAAGGCATGACCACACATATAAACCATTACCATCCATATAAATAAATAAAGATATATGTTCCATTATTTGTCTACTCTCAGGTATTGCTTAGACACCCAAGATCTACTTTTTTCTCTTACAACTACTTCTGCTCTTAAGTTCATAGTTAACAACAAGGCAAAAACTAAATAAAATCCTAAAACACAAACTAAAAGGGGTTGGTACATATCTGGAGTCATACTAGGTGCAGAAGTTAAAGTGAAAGTTGATGGTTGATGTAAGGTCTGCCACCAATCTACTGATTTTTTGATTATTGGAATAATAGCTATTCCGACTATCGACAGTATAGAGATAGCACGGTCAGCTTTTGATTTATCATCTATTGAAGAATGCAAGCCTATAATTGCAGCATAAATAAAAAACAAGATTAAAGTGGAAGTCAGTCTAGCGTCCCAAACCCACCAAGTTCCCCATGTTGGTTTGCCCCAAATAGAACCAGTTAATAACGCCAATAAAGTGAAGCTAGCGCCTATTGGTGCTGCTGATTTTAATAACATACCAGAAATCTTAACCCTCCAAACCATGGTTATAAATCCGCATATAGCCATAAACATAAAAATAGATTGGCCTAATATTGCGGAAGGAACATGTATATAAATAATTCTATAAACATCACCTTGTTTGTAATCAGTAGGCGAGTAAAAAAGTCCCCAAGTAAGTCCTAAAGTAAAGACAACTATAGTTACAAATATTAACCAAGGTAAAATTTTTGAGGACCATTTAAAAAATAAAGGAGGTGAACCCATTTCAATAAACCAATTTTTTATATAATTCCACATATTATTCGTAATTTAAAAGGATTGCTTCAACAGTCAACAAACATAGTCCCGGTATTCCTATTGCAAGCATAGCCCCCATAATGAGTAAGAAGCCTGAATAATCTTGATAATCAATAGCCGAAGAAACTGCTGCTGTTCCCATCAATAAAGTAGGAATGGAAAAAGGAAGAACTATTATTGCACTCAATATTGCAGACTTTCCTAATGAAAGTGCAGCTCCAATTGCACCTAATAAGCTCATAAAGAAAGTTCCAAGGATTAAACTACAAATCATTGGTAAAAGACTGCTAATCGGCAAATACAGTATCAACGAACTAATTATTGAAGCTATTAAAATAGGAAATCCTGTAACCAGCCAATGACATAGTACTTTAGCGAAAACCAAGACGAATGAGGGTTCATTTGAAATGAAAAACTCGTCTAATGTGCCATCTCTGAAATCTTCACTAAAAATAGTTTCAATAGCTAGTAAAGATGATAGAAGAGCAGCAATCCAAATAACTCCAGGAGCTAGCGAACGCAAAAAATCTTGATCAGGACTTAACGCTATTGGAAAAAAGCTGATGACAATTAAAAAGAAGATTAAAGGCGTTATATAAGTCGAAGACCTTCTAAAGGCTATTAATAAGTCCCTTCTTAGAATTAAAAAGAACCAATTATAAATATCAGACTTCATGATCTAGATTAATATGATTAGAGACAATATTGGAAGGCCTATGTCCAGTTATAACAAAAGAAGCCCCTCTCGCATTTAACTCTTTAATTATTTCAGTTATTAAATTTGAAGCCTCATCATCCAATGCAGAGAAAGGTTCATCAATAAAATAAAGAGCAAAGTCTTTTAGTAACCATCTTGCGATGGAAATTCTTTTCTTCTGACCTACTGAAAGTTCAGAAGCAAGAGAAGAATGATTCCTTATTCCAACTCTACTAAGCGAAGATAAGATCTTTTCTTCAGAAACTCCGAAAGAGAAACTAGATAATCTTAAATTCTCTTCTGCGCTCAATAAATTCTTGATTCCTAAAGAATGACCCTGATAAAAACAATCCATTGACCTGAATTCATTATAATTTTCCTTATTATCAAGCCACTCTACGCTTCCATCACCTATCTTTATTAAACCAAGTAAAATTCTTAATAAAGTTGTTTTGCCAGAGCCATTAGAGCCAATAATTTCAATATTTTGTCCGGCATTCACTTCAAAATTTAAATCATGGAATAGTAGATTACCTGCACGAGTGCAAGAGAGATTTGAAACTTTTAACTTTGGAAGCATTTGGAATGACTATTTTAACAAATTATTGAATTTAACTGAATGCTAGTAAATAGTATTTAGCTAGAAGATAGTTCTGCTAAAATGCCTATCTTAATTTCAAGGATACCAGTGAATAAAGTAATTTTTGTCAATAGAGAAAGTATAGAGCAAGTTGAAGAAGGAAAATTCCTAGCTCCTAAGTTTGATTCAAATGGAATCATTCCTGCAATTGTTACAGAAACATCATCTGGAGAAGTTTTAATGTTAGGTTATATGAACGAAGAGTCTCTATCAAAAACTATAGAAACTAAAGAAGCATATTATTGGAGCCGTAGCAGAGAAGTTTTATGGAAGAAGGGCGCTTCCAGTGGAATGGTACATGCAGTAGATGAGATCATGATTGATGATGACCAAGACTCTATTTGGCTAAAAGTTTCTATAAAAGGTTTAGGTGCGAGTTGTCATGTGGGGTATAAGTCCTGTTTTTATAGATCTCTTCAAGATGTAACTGAGGATGGTGTTGAATTAGAGTTTACTGAAGATGAAAAAGTTTTCGATCCCGAAGTTGTTTATCCAGGAGCAGATAATCCCACAAAATTATAAGCAAACTAATCCTTCTCAAAACCTATCTTACTATCCGTAATAATATCTTCTATATTCTCTGTACCTATTGTTAGAATACTTTAATAGGCCCCGTTAGCTCAGTCGGATAGAGCGCTGGATTCCTAATCCAGAGGCCATAGGTTCAAATCCTGTACGGGGCACCAGAAAAATATGAATTGGAAAAAAGAAACAGT
>MDSX01034027.1_pt1 | contig 17583 bp, 10 predicted proteins | sample 811141 | NCBI WGS metagenome assembly MDSX01 (sample SAMN05326642, study PRJNA326480) | marine metagenome | isolation source: seawater | place: Atlantic Ocean: South East | collected 2010 | reverse complement strand
TTTCCTCACAACCAGATCCTCTTGCGATTCTCCTAATCCTACTGGACTTCAGTAGCAGAGGATCGTCTTTCTCCTCCTGCGTCATTGAGTCCATAACTATCCTGTATTTGTCCAAATTTGACTGCATTTGCCTTTTCTGAGCAACACTCATGCTACCCATCCCGCCAAACATGGTATCGGGTAGGTGGGAAAGTACCTTGTCCAGTGTGCCGATTTTACTCATCATCTCCATTTGGGCGTACATATCAGTAAGTGTGAACCTTCCAGACATCAGCCTCTTGGTCAATCTCAATGCTTCCTCCTCGTCAAGATCCTCTGGAGCCAAATCAATTAGTCCCTTGATGTCGCCCATACCCAACAATCTAGAAATGAAACGATCAGATTCGAACTTCTCCAAGTCGCTAATCTTCTCTCCCTCTCCGACAAAAACGATTGGGGCTCCAGTCGTGGCTACAGCACTAAGTGCCCCGCCTCCCCTTGCCGTTCCGTCAAGTTTTGTTACAATCGTCCCTGTCACTCCAACTAGCTGATGGAATGTTTCAGCCATAGGCCCTGCAGCTTGACCAACCTGCGCATCGATCACCAGGAACCTCTCTGAGGCATTTGCTACATCTGCGATTTCCAGCAGCTCATCCTTAAGCTCCCCATCCAGACTATCCCTTCCAGCAGTATCGATAATGACTATATCTGCAGTGCCAACTTTTCTCAGCCCATTTCTGACTATCTCAGAAGCCGAGGTGTTCCCTGGCTCACCATACACTTCTACGCTGGTTCCTTCAAGCATCTGGCTGAGTTGCTCAAATGCTCCTGGCCTGTGTACGTCCGCCTCAATGACTGCTACCTTCGCACTGTGATTCCTCCTCCACCACTCTGCAAGCTTTGCTGTAGTCGTCGTTTTTCCTTGACCGTATAGCCCTACCATCAAAACCGTCTGGTTATGTGGTCTAATCTGACGTGCTGGGCCGAGAATCCTTACTAGCTCCGAATAAACAAGATTCATGGCATGGGTGTCTAGTTTTACACCCGGGCGCGGCTCTTCCTCCAACATCCGCCTCTCGATCCTCTCCGTCAGCTCCTTTGCCTGACGAACATTGAAGTCAGCCTCCAACAGGGCCCTTCTGAGAGATTTACTAAGCTCCCTGATTGTCTCCTCGTCAACCTTCCTCTTCCCCCTGAGAAGGCCAATCGACCCCAGTACCTTCCGCTTGAAGCCCTCTAGTGCCACGAGTTCCGAAAACAAACGTGTGGTTTGAACGTTGTCAGAGCAACAAGCATAGACCAATCCCATTTCTTGCGCTGGACTGAAAGGCAGACCTTCCTGGGCCTATCATGGCCGACGCCCCCATAGATATGTGGGAAATGCAGCTCGCGTTCGCCATTGGGCTGCTAGGAATCTATGCTGGATGGAGAGGAACAATCGCCAAAATGACTGGTTTTTATGATTTGTCAGGTGCAGTAAAAACCCTACTTTTTGGAATCTTGGCCGGTGTTCTTGCCGCTTCGGCTATCGATAATATGATTCTTGTGAATATCCGGTCTTCATCTCAGAATATTCTTGCTCTTAGCGCAGTAGCTATCGTGATCGCACTGGCGGAGTCTTCTTTCGCACTCCTCGTCCTAGGAAGGTCACGGACCGTAGGTCTGCGAGCCTCTGCACCATATGGTTGGACTCTAGGTTTGGGGTTCGGAGCAATGCGATCATCTCATCTGAATGTTAGGTTGTTCGACGACAGTACTTGGGGTGGGGTAACTGGTTTCGAGTTTCAGAACATATTGTTAGCTTTCATCATCACAATTACTACATGCATAGGGCACGCTTCCATAGCTACATGGCAGGGTTCAAAGATTGTAGAGAATGTCAGAATTCGAACTCTCCCGACCAGCACCATGTTAAGGGCCACATTGATAATGGCCTCAGTTATGGCTATATTCTACCCCCCAACTATAGCACTAATCTTGCCAATTGTGGTCTGGTCATGGTTCCCCGCGCATGAATCATGGCTACCATCGGGACTCACTCCTGCGGCAAAGCAAGCATTTCGAAGGACGATTCGGCAGTCTGAAAATATCAAGTCGATGTCAGAGTCGCGAATTAGGGGGAAATTACTCGAATCAGAGGAATAAGCGCAAAAATAGGCCTTTTTTGCATTTTTCCATTCTTGGCGCAGGATTATATCCAATCTACCGATTCATGAGTTTGAATGCGAGTAATTATCGCAGGGGCCGGTGAAGTCGGTCGTGGGGTCGCGGCTGCACTGAGAGGGGAAAAAAGGGGTGTTGCCCTGATAGATCCAGATCCCAGTGCTATCAGTGATTCACAGTCTTTGGACTGTCTCCTGATTACAGGGGACGCACTTTCAAGAGAATCCCTAGTCAGAGCCGGAATTAGCGATGCAGAGATTATTGTCTTTGCTACAAATGACGACCATATCAACATCCTAGGATGCGCCTTTGCCAAGAGGGTATTTAGCGAGCAGGTTGGGGATAGAACAGCATCAGGGCTAATTACAATTGCTAATATTAGAAATTCGGAGATTACCGAACCATCCAGAGGAGCCGGCCCATTAGAGAATTGGGCTAGGACTAACTTCGTAGTCTCTCCATCTAAGGATGTCGTTGATCAGCTAATTTCAGGCTTGGTCGCACCTTCTCTGGCGGATGTAATACCGTTGGGAGAGAATGCTTGGATTGTAGTCTCTAGAGTTTCTGTTGAATCGCCAATCATCGGTTCTACCGTCTCAGACGTTAACTCAGAAGCGGGAAAGGATCCAAATCATCCTAGAATAATAGCTCTAACTGCACCTGAAAAAAGGGGTAGGATAGTCTCTGGAAATGAGATTATCCAAGAAGGAGACATGCTTGTCTTCGTTACAAGCTCCACTTATTCATTCAATGAAATAGCTAGAATTGTCGGAGACTCAATCTCAGATTTACCCGAGAAGCCATCCGTTGCGATATTTGGAGCTACTGACTTTGGAAGTAGCCTAGCCGAGCACTACCTGAAGATAGGCTCCAACGTCGTAATAATAGAACCAGACCTAGATGCTGCAAATTCAGTAGTTGGTTCTAGGATAGGTGTGAATAAGAGATTAGATGTCATTCATGGGGATCCACAAGACGAAGATCTCCTGAGGGAATTGGCCGTCGAGGACCATGATATTGCAATTTCTACTCTTAGTGACGATAACCTCAACATATCTATTTCAATGCGAACTTTTGACAAGGGAGTCTCAAGAACCGGTTTGATCCTCAAAGATCGAGCTCTGGTGGAGGCTATTCAGAGGATAGGTCTCAGGCCCGTAAGTAAAAGAAGAGTTGCTGTGAAGTCAATTCTGAAAGCAATCCACATGCATGTTCCGGGACTATATGAGCCAATACCAAGAATCCCCTCGCTAGTTTCCATGTCCGCAGAAATGGCTTCTGGAAATAGCATTCTCGGGAAGGAGCTTGACGAAGCAGAGGAGATTATTGGTGCAAATCTTGTTATGCTCGAGAGAATGGATGATGACGGGGTCTTTCAGAGAATATCTGAGGATAGCATAGGCCCATTGCAAGAGGGAGATAGGATATACCTTATTCTGGAGATCAATGATGTAGGCAAGGCCGAGGAATCTCTACGGAGCTAGTATGCGTTGGGACGTAGTGAGCCTGGTTCTGGGTTGGACAATTGGTTTGATCTCCATTCCACTAGTATTTGTCGGATTGTACAGTTGTTATGCCGAGGGGATAGAACCAGCAATACGAACATTTGCAATCCCATTGTCTGCTTCATTGCTTTCAGCATACTTCCTAGTAATTCGTTCTGGGGTTTCTGATGCTTCTTCTAGGGTCAGAGACCGTGAGGCTTTCGCTTCTGTGGCATTAGGTTGGATTCCCGTCGTTATCGTTGGGGCCATGCCCTTCTGGCTTGGTGGCATGTTCCATGGACCATTCGCAAATTACTGGATTAATGGTGAGGAATCTTCATTGGACCAGTTGATGTACGGCATTCTCCATTCGTGGTTCGAATCTATGTCGGGATTCACAACTACCGGAGCATCTCTAGTTGACCAGTCAACTAGTCCGGTTTGCTCTGGTGAATTCGAGGGGGATTGTCTGGGAAGTCAGAGGAAGAGCCTCATACTATGGAGGTCAATCTCTCAGTGGATTGGCGGAATGGGAGTAATTATGCTGGGCCTTCTGATTTTCTCTAGAGCTCTAGGAGGGGGGATGGCACTGGCTAGAGCGGAGTTGACGGGGCCATCCGTGTCTAACTTGGGTACTACCCTTGAAAGTACTGCTAGGAAGCTATGGGGGATTTATGTCGGTCTTACTTTACTGCAGGCCGCTTTACTTCTTCAATTCACGAAGATGGGTGCATTCGATTCGATCAATTATGCCCTTACTACCATGCCATCGGGAGGTTTCGGAACCACTGACGAAGGAATTATGCATTTTGATGACGTTTTGATAGAGTCAATAATTATGGTATTTATGCTGTTAACCTGTATCAATTTCAGTCTGCTATATTTTGCTTTCTCTGGGAGATCAAATGAGATTTGGAAGGATGAAGAGTTGAGGACGTATCTGTTAATTATCTTCATCGCGATGTTCGCTATGTCAGCCAATATCTACAGGACTGACTCGTTAGATTACGGTCTATTGGAGTCAATTAGGCACTCATCTTTCCAGGCCATTTCAATTTCAAGTACCGGTTATTCTAGTTCCGATTTCTCAAATTGGCCTGTTTTCAGCCAGTTTGTACTCCTGCTTCTGATGATTGTAGGTGCTAGTGCCGGATCAACCGGAGGGGGGCTCAAGGTCCTTCGAATCAGGATCGCCTTTGAATTGGCTAAGCGTGAGGTAATGAAAATTATCCAGCCTCGGAAGGTGGTAGCAATAAGATTCAATGGTTCTGTAGTAGATGAACAGAGAGTATGGATTATCCTAGGAATGGTTAGTTCATGGATGGTTTTGGTCACAGCATCTATGCTGACAATTTCCTTCCTCGAGCCTTCCCTTTCCATGAAAGACGTCCTCTCCGTCTCTATTTCTCTTCTCGGAAACACCGGACCGGCTCTCGGCGACTTCGGACCAGAAGGCGCAGCCGCAACTTGGGCTAGCATGAGCATCCCTTCCCTATTGGCGTCTACGATACTGATGTGGCTCGGCCGTCTTGAGCTCCTCACTGTCCTAGTATTGCTCCATCCAAGGACATGGGAGTCCGACTAGCCGAACTTATCTAGAGTGGACTGTGAGGGTTCCGATTCATGATCCGGAACCACTCCTTCCGCGCTCTCGACCTTCCTAATTTCCCAACTAGGGCTATCCGCCGCCGTTTCGTCAAAAGACTCCACGATAATCCTGGATTCTTTACCACTCTTGGGCAGGCCGTGTAAAGCCAGATGGTCCTCTGCCGTTAATCCAATTCTTTTTGCAACGGTGAAATCCCGACTAGAACCACCTAGACTACTATCGTGAATCGCAAGAAGATGAGGCCAGATATCTTCTCTGACCGAGGATTTGCTGGAACCTAGAGATTCGGCAATTCTTGCAATCAAATCCCCCTTTCTCCAAGTCTCTCCGCCCCTTCTTAGAAAGTCAGGGAAACTGATGTAGATCTTGCCATCACCTTTCATAGGGGAGTAGGCTACTGCTGCCTGAGCAGGTATTGCCGACCCCCAGTACCAAGATCTGAAAGCACGATTGGAGTACTTCGTCGCCAAATAAGAATCAGAACAACTCATCGCTTCCGAGATCTTTGCCAAGCCCGTCTGACTCATTATTGATTGGTTGTTCCATGCAAACCAAGCAATCATTTCGTCCGGATCCTTGTCTGAATTTCGGAGAACCCTCAAAGCGTCTGAACCCGAAGTCTCCGAATACACCTTTTTTAAGGAATTGAAAACATTGATTTGGGAATCCCTTGAAACTGCATCCTTCAATTCCCTTACTTCCTCGATCCCAATGTGACCATCGCTTGAACTAGACAATGATTGCAGATCTTTTACCAGGGCCCGAATGTCGCCAGGATTCTGCTGAACCAGTGAATCTAGTGAACCAGGATCAATGCCAATCTCCTCTAGGTCGAGAATCTTATGTGCAATCTTCCTAAGGTCTATATTACTGGCTCTGTCGAAAATTATATTCTCTGACATCCTTAGTACTCTGTCTCTATTAGCTCTCCAGCTCCTCCCGCTCCCCCAAAGGCGCATCAGGTCATTACAAGTCATAATTACAGGTTGATGAGTATTTTTTAGTAGGTTAAGCAGCTCAGCCTTTCCTCCAGAGTCACCCTTCAGAGATCCTCCATCTTCTGAGGAATCCATGGTCCTTTCGATTCGATCTTCTGAAACCTTTGCGAACCCACCACTAAGATGGTCAACTTCATCAAGTAGAATCACCGTTCTATTCGTTGATTCAGACGTATTCCCTTTCGAGAATTGGTCAAGAGAAACGTGCTGAGATCCTCTGGTGGCAGAGCTCCTAATTGCAGCCGCATTCCTCTGTTCGGAAGCATTTAGCTCCACTATTGTCCAACCCATTTCTTCGGCTATGGCGTAAGCAAGAGTGGTTTTGCCGACTCCCGGAGGCCCGGATAGAAGCAAACCTCTCTTTTTTGGCCTGTCAATGGATGCCCAGCTCTCCAGCCAACTCCTTACCCTCCTAATCTTGCTTTCGTTTCCTTGTAAATCTGAAACCGATTTCGGACGGTATCTCTCGGTCCAATCTAGTGGGATACTATCTCTCGGCATGGAATCAAATATCTTCGGCGACTATTGAAGATTGGTACTAGAACAAGGTCCCTAAAGAATTTGAATAGAGCGTTTGAATAAGTGAATCTACTCCTACTCTAATCTGCTTCTGATCATCCCTTCTTCGGATGGTCACAGTCTTGTCCTTCAGTGACTGATGGTCTATTGTAGCGGCCCATGGGGTCCCAATCTCGTCCGCCCTTGCATACCTCCTCCCAATCGATCCGCTGGTGTCTAAATTTGCAATTATTCCAGTTTCGGATTTTATCGAACTGAAAATCTCTCTCGCCATCACATCCATGCCATCTTTGTCGAATAAAGGAAATATTGCAATATCGTAGGGCGAAACAGCCGAGCTAAGTGAAAGAATGGCGTAACTCTCACCTTCTTTTTCCATCTCCAAGAAATTATGATCCAAAATGTGCCAAATTATCCTATCGATACCGAATGCAGGCTCGATGACGTGAGGGGTGAAGTACTCTCCATTGATTACAATATTCTCAGAACTTCTCTGAACCATTGTTTCCTCAATTACGAATCTTTTGCCATCACTAAGCTCTAGTTCGAATGGAAAACTCTCCGGCATCTTCTGGAGGTCAGAGATTGCGGATGAAACATCCGCGGCCCTTTCTCTAAATTCAGGCCCAATTACTGATCCCACTGGCTTGAGGGATTCTCTTTCCTCTCTAATTGGTGTATCATATTCCCTCCACCCCCTCAATAGCTTCGATCCGGATTTTTCCTGATGAGATTCGAGGTCGTGACAGGTTCTATTTGCGATCCCGACAGCTTCAATCCACCCATGTTCTCCCAGAAGTTCACAATCCCAGCAGTCTGATGCATAATGGGCCATTTCGCTATTAGCATGCTGACGAAATCTAATCTTCGTCAAGTCCACGCCAACCTTTTCCAGGAATTCTGCTGTCATCCCGAGGAACCATGCGACTGTAGGATGTTTCACTATGCCCGTTTCAAAGGCTTCTTTGATTTTGAGATTTTTTTCGCCAGCGTAATCCCCTTCTGGGTCCGGAATCATGCAAACTTCCCACTGCCATTTACCTAGATCCGTGGAAGGGGGCAATTCAGGATCGATGAAGAACTCTAACTCGGCCATATTGAACTCCCTCAGTCTAATCATGCCCTGTCGAGGGCTAATCTCATTCCTGTACCCCTTCCCCGTTTGAATCGCTCCAAAAGGCATCTTCTGCCTGAAGTGCCTGTACAGTGCAGGAAATAGCATGAACATTCCCTGTGCTGTTTCTGGCCTCATATATGCAGTCCTAGACCCACCCATGGCGCCAATGCTAGTCTTGAACATCAGATTCATCGGAACCGCCTCTTTCCAATCAGACTCTCCACATCTAGAACACTTGATTCTGTGATCAGAAATCAATCTGTCCAACTCAATCGCTTCTAGATTTTCAGGACTGTGATGGAGGTCTTCTAGTAAGTGGTCACTTCTGAATATACTGCCGCAAGATCTGCATTCTGACATCTTGTCGTTGAATTCTCCAACATGTCCGCTTGCAATAAGTACTGACTCTGGAGTTATTGTAGGGGAATCAACCTCCACTATGTTAGGAATTGAAAGCCAATGCTTGATCCAAGTATCCATCACTCTTCTTTTGATTGTAGCCCCTACTGGCCCGTAGTCTACCAAGCCAGAAACCCCGCCATACAACTCAAAAGATGGTAGAACAATCCCCCTCCTCCTGAGAAGAGATGTCAGTCTTGACATTCTTTGCTTGTCAACCATTATTATTCCCACAATCAATCGTAGTTTTCAAGCCATCCTCATTTGTAGATAGTAATTAGCTATTGCACAACCCGAATTAAATTTTCAATATATTATCATCAATATTGAACATTTTGAAGAGAAGCATTCATTTATTCCATCGATAGCCTGAAACGCAAGGTGGGTGCAGAAAATTGCCTGAAATAACGTACGTATCAGACATTTCTGAATCTGAGGAGATCCTTTCCAAGCTTTCTGCTCCTGTGAGAAATTGGTTTACAGACAAATTTCCAGATTTTACTAATCCACAAAAGGTCGCCATTCCACAAATCCTTGATGGAAATCACCTACTTCTTTGCTCGCCAACTGGATCAGGGAAGACCCTCACTGCTTTCCTATCAATAATCGATGATCTAGTTCGCAGATCATTGGAGGGATCACTAACTAATTCTGTACAATGTATCTACATATCTCCAATCAAGGCTTTGGCAAATGATATTCAGAAAAATCTGATCGGCCCACTTACAGAGATAAAGGAACGATATTTACCAGGAAGAGCCCAAGAAATCAAGGTAGGCCTCCGCACAGGGGATACTCCCCAAAAGGAAAGGGAGAGGATGCTCCGAAAGCCACCCCATATCCTAATAACAACTCCAGAATCATTGGGCCTAGCCCTAGCTTCCAAGCGTTTCAGACCTCTTCTCAATGATCTTAAGTGGTTAATTATTGATGAAATGCACTCCTTGGTCCCGACTAAGAGGGGCACCCATCTATCTCTCAGTCTGGCATTAATGGATACCGTCGTAGAATCGCATGTTCAGAGAATTGGTATTAGCGCGACAATGGAGCCATTGACAGATGTTGCAGAGTTTCTCGTAGCTAGCGATCCCAGGGAATCTTCTAAATCCCAGAAACAGAGCGTTTCAATTGCGAAAATTTCCGGTTCAAGAAAGCTCGATTTGGACATAGTTCTACCAACTCCCAGATTCACTTCAATACCCGTTAAGGAAATTCTCGACCACAATATCGATCGAATCAAGGAACTAGTTGAGGCTCATACAACAACTCTAGTATTTGTAAACACTAGGAATATGACCGAGACGTTCGTTCAAAGACTAAAGGTTGCAGGTTTGGAAGGGGTCGAGGGCCACCATGGGTCAATGGATAAAACAATCAGACTAGACGTGGAGCAACGTCTCAAAGAAGGCAGATTACGATGTGTAGTCTCATCATCTAGCTTAGAGATGGGTATTGATATAGGCTCAGTGGACTTGGTGGTCCAAGTCGGATCTCCTGGCTCCATCGCTACTGCTTTGCAGAGGATTGGGAGGGCCGGTCACCAAGTAGGCGGTCTTCCTAGGGCAAGGTTTCTGCCTACCTCTTCCCATGATTTATTAGAGATAGTAGCTGTACAAAACGGAATTTTGTCTGGAAATATGGATTTGCTAAAATTCCCGCAGAATTGTCTAGACGTTCTTGCACAGTTTTTGATAGGACTGACAATAATTAGAGAATGGGATATAGATGATGCCTATGAGCTAGTTCAGGCATCATGGCCATATCGGAACCTCCCATATGATGACTATATTGAGGTCTTAGACCTTCTTGAGGAAGAAAGGAGGTTATGGGTTGATTGGGAGGAAAATAGATTCGGGAAGAGAGGATATGCCCAGATGATATACTATACCAACATAGGAACTATTTCTCCAGACAATAATTACCTCGTTTTCACCTCTGATGGGACCTTGGTAGGCCAGCTTTCATCCTCATTCGTCTCAAGTCTAAGGAATGGGGATGTTTTCCTTCTTGGTGGATCGACATACAGAGTCTCTAGCGTTATCGGAACCAGGGTGAATGTTACTTCCGCAACAGGTTACAGGCCTACCATACCATCTTGGACTGGGGAAGCTATGAGTAGAACAAGCGAGCTCAGTAGCGAAGTTCTCGATTTATTGAGCATCCTATCTGTCCAATACAGAACTGGCAATTCAATCACCCCTTTCTTGGTAGATATTCTAGGTCTAAACAAACCTGTAGCCAATGCTCTGACGCAATTTTTAGACGAACACTCCGCCACTACCTTCCAAGTTCCCTCTAAGGATCGAATACTAGTCGAACAGGTCGAAGCACCACTCCCAACCTATGTGGTTACTACTTGTAGGGGTAGGGCGTTCAATCTGGCGCTGGGTTATCTCTTTGCAGGGATGGCTTCTAGAGATAATATTGCAATCCATGAACTTTCATTTGACGAAAATGGATTCATGGCGAAGCTAAGCCATGAGGTAGAAGTTTCTTCGATCCCTGCAGTATTCCGTAGTAAGAGTAGTGAAGATGCACTCAACAAATATCTGTTGGAGTCCCAACTTTTTGCAAAAAGATTCAGGGAAGTCTCCTCAAGAAGTATGTTGAACCCAAGAAGAATCGGTGCTGAAGAGGTTAGTCCGAAGCAATTCCAGCAAAAAGCCGAGCAAATCATGAATCGACATAGGACAATGGAAGACTCGGTCATCGTAAGGGAGGCTATGAATGAGATACTCACGACTGACCTAGATATGGACCAATTACGTCTCTTCATTGGTAGGATGGATACCGAGGACGTTCGCATTGTTCATCGGAGAGTAAAAATCCCGTCCCCGCTAGGGTTGACCTTATTCATGTCCTCTTTCGAGGATTTGCTTTCTCTTAGGACTCGTGCCTACCTCATCAAAGACGTTGATCCAGAGATACTCAGGAGGCTTCTTGGCGCCAGATCATTAGCCACTGATCTTGATAGGGAAAAACTTCAGGAATATTACCAATCCAAGGTTTCCGTTCCAAAAAATGCGAATGAGTTACTCAGGCTAATGGATATGGGAGGGGGTCTGGAAAGACAATTAACTCACCCGCTCTATAGTGATAAGTTGAAGGATATTGAATTTGAGACAATGAGGGAATGGGTGCACGAACTCGCTGAGAGGGAACTGATCACCAAGGTCAGGGGCACCGGTCTAGACAAGATTGATGGCAAATGGTTCTCAATGAGGATGACTGAAGTCCACGGGACCCTAGGATGTCTTGCTGTGGCAGGGGCCGCAGAAATGGAAGATTTGAGGGAATTATACACTGGTGGTCTGACATATGAAATTGGAGAAGAATTCGTTGGAGGCAAACCATCTCAGTGGCGAAAGAAGTCTCTTTCTGACCCCATGGATTGTCTCAGGCTCAAACTTCTGGATATGTTGGGTTCTGAAGGTCCACAGACGATAGATTCTCTTAGCAACCGTCTCCCTTTCCCATCTGCCCAAGTAGAGTCAGTTCTCCAAGAACTTGAGATGCGCAATCTAGTTTCAATAGGATTCTTCACTAGGACAGATGAAGGCGAGTTCATCCTGAGAATAGACGAATATCGCATAACTGGGGGCGAAGTGAATGTAATTGACTATCGTTCCTTGCAGACCTTGATTCTAAACAAGTCATTTACCAAATTCGATGAACCATCAGATGCAATCAGAAATTTATCATTGGTTCAAAGAAGAGAAGAATTGCTTCATAGAGTTAAAAATTACAGGTTTAGAGATTGGAAGGACATCAAACACGATTCAGATGTCTATAATGGAAGACTTCTCCACAACAGGGTCGGTTATACTCTTAGCGAGAAACTACCAATGCTGATGGGCCTTCGAGGGGATCCATGGTTCGGACCTTTAGAGGAGGAACTTCTCGAAAAGATACCAGATGAGGGAATCTCTAGGAATGAATTGTTTTCCGACTATCCTAAAGGAAAAGAGAACGCTCATATCCAAAGAAGTCTGAAATCTGCACTAGCTAATCTGGAGAGGCAATTAGTAGTGGCCAAGCAATATCTAGACGTACCCAACAGAAAGAGATCGATGGCTATTTTTCGCAGACTCCATGGCAAAATCAAACCTCTACCATTCAACAAGGCATTATCTCAACTCATTTCCAGCATAGGCCCAGTTCGTCTTCATACTCTTAGGTTATTTGTTTCCAGACCCGTGGAGGAGTTGGCAGACTCGCTAAGAGAATTAGAGAGGAGAGGCTCCATAGTCAGGGTTGTCGCCCTCCAACCCGACCCAACAGATTATTACGCTTCACCAGAAGATTCTGAAAAGCTGCTTTCCCTAATCCCAGAGGACAGGAAGATGCGGATTCTTTCTCAGTCCGATCCATTCAGTAGTAGGTTTATTCAAGAAGTTAGACTTCTCCTAAAGCAAGGCTGGTATTATCCAGTTTTCAAGGGCGTTGACCCAATCGGTCGAGTCCTAATGTTTGTAGTAAATGACTATCTGGAAATTAAGGATATCAATATCCCACACTCATACTTGGACGACTTCAAGGAAACCTTCGCCGAGCTCTTAGAGAACTATCGAGATAGGCTTGTAGACGTGTCGGTTCTTCATTCATTTAACGGAGTTCCAGTACATGACTGCGATGAAAATATTCAGCAAATCCTCTCAGATCTAGGATTCTCTTCCATGGGGGATGGAGAGAGATACATCAGGGGAGGAGTTGTAGAGCCAAGATCCAGAAACCAAATCAACAGGATGCTTTTCTTTCATCACTCCCTACATCAGAATAGTAGGTGGGAGAATGAGACGATGGCACTGGAGCACGCTATCGAGCTTAGGGATGACTTCTCATTGAGGGGTCGCTGTGAGATGTTCCGGGTGAATCTGGACTCTATGGTCGCTGCTCACCAGCTACACCAAGGGTCAAATCTCCGTGGTCACCTTGTATGGGCCAGATATCCACATTTCCAGAGACTTTTAGCGATTAGAAACGTGCCAATATTCCCCGAGGACGAAGAAGTAATCCAATTCTTTAGAGAAAACAATGATCCGGATCTGTACATGGATAGAAATGCAATTTCTAGATCGGAATTTAGGAAAATTGTCTCCCCTATGGTGAGAAGTGGTCATCTAATTCAGGATTATAGAGGTGGCTTCAAAACTGTCGAGCCCCTACATAACGTAGACCTGTGGGAAATAAAGAGAGATTACTTGAGGGAACTGGTTCAGGATTATCCAGTCATAACTCTGAAGCAGGTTGAGAGGTTGGCCGGATCTTCTTTTACAGCCGAAGAGATTAGCGACGTCATGCATGACTTCGAGGAAGATGGTACTTTGATCAAGGGATTCTTGGTTGACGATCTTCAGGATATTTGCTGGGGTAGGCTAGACATGTTAGAGGGCCTAGGGTCAATAAATCGTACTCGCGACCTGGTTGTCCCCCCATCCGATCCACTGATACACTATTTTGGAAGTCTTCTAAGGGAGAGGTTCGGTTTTGGTTCTGCTTATCTCGTATTTCACAAGGAGGAGCCAATTGCTGCATTCAAGGCAAATACTAGAAACGATAAGATTGAGTTAACTGATTTCGTTGGCGATTCAGAACTAGAAAAGGAAGCAATTAGAGTGATGAAGGAATTTGCTTGGGAGCATGATATGCCACTATCCGGGAAGCTCTTTAACAGAATCAGATCAAGAATTGTCTGACTCTTTTTTCTTCTGTCCAGTAGCCACCAATATTGGCCTCATAGTCTTCATGATATGTTTGTGGAGCTCTGGAAGGAGGTCGAAAAGTGCTATTGCCATCAAGAACATTGCGAAAAGACTGGCGACCTTCGCAGCATAACTATGTGCGAAGTCAAACATCCCTATCCCTGCCAGCCTCCAGTTTGGATATGTGTCAGTAAGCCAGACAATCCCCGCATTTCTAAACACATTTAGTACGTGGATTGTGGGGATTGCAATCATTAGAGCTCTAGCCCTACGCTTCCAAGAAACTGAACTCAGAGCGACTATCGCGCCGATAAAAACAGCCATCGATTGTAAAGCAGAACAAGCTAGGATAAATGAGACCACACCTTCTCCCTCACTATTGGCCATTGGAGCAAAGAATCCACCCTCGCCCAATGGCTCGCTTAGGAAAATTCTACTTCCTTCCCATTCAGATACTGGAATAGCTTCTTTCTCATACCTCTCTATCATCATTGGACCAATTTCATATCCACCCAAACCTACGAAATCTAGTAGAACATTGGCGCTAACTGCGGTTAACTGCACAAATGCCATATTTAGGTATGGAATCCCGAAAACCAAGTAGTATGGAATCATTGACCATACTACAAAACCCCTAAGCCAAATGATTGTATCCACACTAGAGCCATCATTTTTCCATTCCCATATTGATGCCGCAAGGCCCGCAGGTAAAGCCGAAGCAGTCATAAAAATTAGAACCGGATCTGAAATCTCGACGTAATGGCCCGAATATAGATAAAAGAACAGTCCAATCAGCGGCCAGCCAGAAGCTGCAAAAAATCTGGAATAATCTTGCGAACTCTTATGGAAACCTATGCCCAACAAGAACAGCCCTATGGCCCCAATAACTAGTTGCAGCGTCACTTCTGACATCCCAAGAGTAGAGGAAAAATCCTCTATCATCGACGCAACTGGGTCCTCCACGACCCGACTGCTTTCATCAACCCGTAAATATGATGCCCCCATCCGAATCGACTAGTATGGGTTTCGACTTCGGAAAATTCGCTGACGATTATGTTGCCTCCCTAATGAATACTCTCGAAAATTTTCCAAGATCCAGCGTCGAAAAATTCTGGTTTTTGGTAGAGGATACCAGATCAAGAGGATCAACAGTTCACTTCATCGGAAACGGCGGTAGTGCAGGAACCCCATCTCATAGCGCTGGTGATTGGTCGAAAGAACTCAGATTAAAGACGATATCACACGTGGATAACGCTTCCTCACTTACTGCATGGGCCAATGATGCAGATTACGAAAGTATTTTTGTCGGACAGTTAGAGACATTTCTCAATCTAGGAGATTTAGTCGTCGCTTTCAGCGGCTCTGGTAACTCAAAGAATATCTTGAACGGCATCAAATTTGCAGCTCAAAAAGGTTGTAAGACTGTAGGCGTCACTGGAGATTATAATGGAATGGGAGGGGGCGAGCTAGCACAAATAGTAGATTTGCCAATTGTTATTCCTTCGGATTCAATGGAGAGGATAGAAGACATGCAATTGGTGATTAATCATATTATTAAAGAGGCGGTTAAGTCCAATAACGGGCTGTGAGAAAATGCACCTCCCCCATAGACACGACTCTGCTCTTGATGATGAATTGATATTGCAAGACCTCCCATCCGGGGAGCAATGGTCTGGTAAAATTGCATTTCTCGATAGGGATGGTGTCTTGAATAGATGGTCTGAAAATTACATCAATACGCCCGATGAATTGCTACTCCTTCCAGATGCAGCAAAATCTGTTGGAATGCTGAAGAGGGCGGGTTTCAGAATTTGTGTAGTGACCAATCAGTCGCCTATCGGGAGAGGGATATGGGGGCACGATGTCCTCAATTCAATACATCATAAACTCCAGGAACTATTGGCGGGGGAAGATCCAGATGCCATAATTGACTTGATCCTATACAGTCCCTATTCGCCAGAGGATGAATCATGGGCACGAAAACCAAACCCTGGAATGCTTGAGGTTGGAAGACAATTATTGGATTCAGCTCATGCATCGGAATCCCATGGCATCCAGTTGTTACTAGGTCCAAAATGGTTAGACAGGCCTGATGAAAGCTCTTCTTTCCTAGTGGGCGACCAGCAATCTGACATTTTTGCTGCAAACAGATATGGGGTAAGGGGGATTAGATGCGATACAGAAGTTGGCTTAGGGGGAGTAATTACACAGATTTTGGAAATTCAGGAATGATCCCAATGATGCTGCGAATCGGATTAGACGATACTGACCATATAGAAATAGGCTGTACAACAAAGACTATGGATGATTTCATTAAATACATAGCATCAAATCTTGATGTTACGATAATCGAGAGGAGACTAGTCAGACTATGGCCCTTTGCAAGAAGGAGGACGAGGGGTAACGGGGCCTTGGGAGCAATTGTAGAAATCAACTCTTCATCATTCGATGAGTTTGTGTCAACCTGTAAGGCATGGTTCTCCCAATTGATAGATACCATTAGTAAATACCCAAATTCTGGCCTTCTACCCTCGCCAGTCATGGTAATCTCTACTGGGATCGTTCCAGAGGAATGGTATTGGGATGCAGTAAGGAACGAAGTTGACCATAAATTGATGATGGATAATGCGCTCGAAAACAAATGCGCGGTTCTGTATTCTCAAACATTTTTTGGAGTTGTAGGCGCCTGCGCTGCGATATCTTGGAATCCAGGGCATTATTCTTCATGGGAGTTAATTGCTTGGCGTAAAGAAGAAGCCATCGGAAGTCCAAGAAAGGTTAGTAGCGAAGCAGTATTTGGGCTAGAGGATGATCATAAAGATACATTCCTCAATAGGGATCCAACAAAAGGAAAGGGAATGATCGCACCGAGAACCCCATGTCCAGTTCTATATGGTATACGGGGTACTTCTGAGATCTCCGTTTCTAATGCTCACCATTGGTTACAGGAAAGATCTGATGTGGAGGAGAGCATCGTTTTTGCAACACATAGGACGAATCAACTAAGCGATGACCACATCGTTTCGATACAAAGTGGCACCGTAACTAGCATTGCCAAAGAGACTAAAGGAGGACATGCGAGTATCTCAGTATTTTCATCCGGGAATGCCCTCAATTTAGTAGCATTTAATGAGGGAGGTCCAGTTAATTCGCTGTTGAGAAAATTGGAACCCGGAGACTTAGTAAGCTGGGCCGGGTTAACCGCTCCCGACGGTTCTATTCATCTCGAAAGACTAAGATTGGATAACGCTACTCCGAGGATTTCGAGTAGACCTATTTGTTGCTCTAGAACCATGAGGAGTGCGGGGAAGGGCCAGAAACTCAGATGTGATGACTGCGGGAGGATGCAGAGGAAGATTTGGTTGTTTTCCGATAAGCTAACTCATTTTGGTCATAAAGAAGGGTCTTGGGTAGAACCGTCCGCCTCAAATCGGAGACATTTGTCAAGGCCCCTATCTCACGGTAATCCGGGGACAATATGATACATTACAGGGGTATCCGGATATATGGCGACAGCTATGGAGGTATTGCCCATATTGGCTGTTATGATCGCCATGGCCGGGTATCTGATATGGACGATTACTAACATCAGACAACGTAGATTGAAATTTGC
>MDSX01011172.1_pt1 | contig 17586 bp, 14 predicted proteins | sample 811141 | NCBI WGS metagenome assembly MDSX01 (sample SAMN05326642, study PRJNA326480) | marine metagenome | isolation source: seawater | place: Atlantic Ocean: South East | collected 2010 | reverse complement strand
GATTTGGGCGTGACGCCAACCTCTTTGCCGGCATCCTTGCCTGCTGCTCCCTTGGCGTCCTTGGCCTTGGCGCCGGCGTCCTCGGCGGCGGCGGCCGCCTCGGGGTTCTCCAGTTGCTCGACGATGGCCTTGAGCTCGAGGAGTTTCTTGACCGCGCCGTCGACGTCGTCCTTGGTGACGTCGTCGCCGTTCTTCTTGGATTCTTTCAGGGTTCGGACGAGCTCGCCCTGCGCCGCGGCGGCAGCCTTGGCGGCGTCGACGTCTGCGGCGGTGCCGGCGGTGGCGGTCTCGGACGCGGAGAGCGCGAAGGAGGATGTCGGGCGGGCGACGTTGGGTGCGAAGAGCGCGACCGCGCGGCCGCGTGCGCGGTGGGACGAGCCGAACCGCGTCGTCGTCGCGGTCGAGGTCATCTTCATGCTCGAGGATGAAGACGCGGTGAAGACGCGCGCGCCGCCGTTAACGCGGGGCGCGCGTCGGAGCGCGCTCGTCAGCGCCTGCCTCAGACCCATCGTGTCACCTCCGACGGCGACGACGGTCATTGAACGCACGAGCGGGGATGTCGTGAAACGGGCGTGCCGGGAGACGACCGCGCCGTGTAGAATGAACTTTTCGCTTTACGGGATAAGATCTCCGCGTTTTCTGACCGATGCGCGTACGTGCGCAGCCTCGTAATTATGAATTAGTTTTTACGATGAACCCAACACGTATTTCAGCATGACCACGCGAGTATTTACGGAGCGATGACGTCACCGTGCAAATGCGGCGACGTTCGAACTTTTTGCCTCGCACAGTTTGAACCTGTCGCGCACTGGCGTCTGCCGCCCGGAGAGTGGGGCACGCCTGAGGTTTAAAGAAAGCTTTAACCGCATTCACGCGTGAGAGGTTGGGGAGACCGGCGGCTCACACATCGACTCGCGTTCGCACCCGAGTATCGGTTGGAAGCAAGCGCTTCTCCTGTTGTTTGCCGCCGGAAAGGTTAATCGAGCAAATCGAGACAGATGGTGCCGTCGACCGCGCGTTCCGTGGATTTCGACGCGGCCGCGCTATCCAGGGCCGCTTCGACGCATTCGCGCGCCTCCCGCGCCCGTATCCTCGATGCTCACGCGCCGTCTCGTGCGCGTGAGAGCTCCATCGCGCGCGCGTCCGCGAGACTCGCAGCCGCCGCCGCCGACGGTCATGGAATGATGCCACGGTGTGGGATCACTTCGTCGCGCGCGCGCGGTCGACACGATCTCCGCCGCCGATCCCGCGTCCAGACCGCGGCGTCCGAGCCGCCATCCTCCGGCGGCTCGGACGTCGCCGTCGCCGACGAGTCCGGGCCCAAGGGCATCCGCGGGTTCTTCAAGCAACTCGACGGCCTGTGGGGCCAGCTCGTACCGATGGCTTTCATGTTTTACTGGATGGCGCTCGCGAACGGCATCCTCGACGCGCTTAAAGACACCTTGGTGGTCACCGCGTTCGGAGGCGCCGAGCAGATCCCGTACCTCACAGTCTACGCCGTCCTCCCGGCGTCACTCGCCGTCGTCGGGCTCTTCGCGCGCGTCAACGCGATGTGGGGCCGCGAGAAACTCTTTTACGTTTTTCTCGGCATCTTCATGAGCTTCTTCGCGCTCTTCACCGTCGTGCTCTACCCCAACGCGGCGGCGCTGCACTCAACCGCGTGGGCCGCGACAGTCTCCGCGTCCCTCCCACTCGGCGTCCAGGGCGGCATCGCGGTGTTGACCAACTGGACGTATTCACTCTTTTACGTATCCTCCGAACTCTGGGGCGACGTTATACTGTCGTTGCTCTTCTGGGGCATGGCGAATGAAACCACGCGGCTGCAGGACGCGAGCGTGATTTACCCGCTGCTAGGCGTCGGCGCCAACGTGGCGCAGGCGAGCAGTGGCGCGATCGTGCGGTGGATCAGCACCAAGTGGGTCCCGGGGCCGGAGATGTCGGTGGAGGCGGTTTGGAACGCCAAGCTGCGTCTGCTGATGTCGCTCGTCATGTTATGCGGGATTGGCATCGCGGCGACGCACGCGTACATCATGCACCGCGCGCACCAGGCTGACGGCGGCGTCGGGCGGCAGGCTGCCGCGAAAGCCGCGGCTGCCGCGCGTCAGGCGCACGAGGATGAGATTGCCGAGAATGAAGCCCGCGTCGCGGCGGGCAAGGAGAAGAAGAATTCAAAAACTGGATTGCTCGACGCGCTGCAATTCGTGTTGCGATCGCCCGAGGTGCTGTGCCTCGCGATCATGTCCGTGAGCCAAGGGTTGAGCTCCATCCTCTTCCAGGTGGCGTGGAAGGGCCAGCTCCGGATCCTGCACCCGTCCCCGGCGCAGTACTCCGCCGCGATGGGTGACGTGCAGCTCGCGTCCGGGATGTTAACGTGTGTCTTGATGGTCTGCGCTCCGTATCTCTTTCGCAAGCTCGGGTGGGCCGGGACGCTGGGGGTGACGCCCAAGTCCGCGATGTTCCTCGGGTGGGCGTTCTTCGGCGCGTCCATCTGGATGGCCAACGCCGGACACCTCGTCATGTCATCGCCGCTGTTGCCTTACCTGGTGTACGGGGGTTCGTTGCTGTACGTCATCGAAAGAGCCGCCAAATTTTCGTTGTTTAAACCCGCTGAGGAGATGGTGTACATCACCCTCGACGACGAGTCACGGACCAAGGGTAAAGCCGCGGTGGACGTCCTGGGCGCGCAGATGGGTAAGACGGGCGGGTCGTTCCTGCAGCAAGGCCTTTTGCTGTTCTACGGCACCATCGTCGCCGCGCTGCCCATGCTCATGCTGGGACACACCGGGATTGTGTTTACGTGGCTGTGGGCGGTGAAGAAGCTGGACGACATGCACGGGAGTGAGCTGGCGATGGTGAACGATCCACACGCGCTGGCGCAGGCGGAGGATGCCAAGGCCAAGGCGGCGGCCGAGGGGGAGGAGGAGGGTTTGGGAGGCGCGCCGGCGGCGGCTTGACGATCGATGAGTTGACTCGACGGACGCCCTCGACTTCGCCGCTCGCACCAAATAATGTTGTAATTCGCTACGTAACACTCACTTTCACGTATCATCACAGAGAGCATCGCCTTGACGTCCGTGGGACTAACTAACGCTGACTACTTGGACCGTTTCACCACGACACCGCCGGTCTGCTTCGTGGACTTGTACCCCATGGCGACTAACATCTCGCAGAGCACAGCCGCGTTGTCGCCCTGGAACTGGAGACTTCCGTTGTCCATCGATACTCCGCCTACTCCGAGGACCTTCTTGAACTTCTTCACCTGGTCCTTCGCCTCCTCCGGCGTGCCAACGTCCATGCCGTCGACGCACGTGACGGATTTTCCTTTCTTCCCGGCTCGCGTGACCCCGACGCGGACCTGTTGCTTGGCGATGGGTAAGCCCCGGGACGATCCCGTGCCGGAACCTATGCTTCCGGGTTTAGGCGGCTTATCAGAGGCGGACGATGACGCGCCGCCTCCTCCCTTCGCCTTGCGCTCGGCGCGCATGGATCCTTTTGCGGCCTCGGCGATGGCTTCCTCCATGGACATCCGCCCCTCGTCGCCGATGGAGGCCCCCTCGCGTGGGCCCTTGCGTTTGCTGTCGCCATCATCGTTCACCGCTAGTTCCGGTTTATCTGGGAGCTTCCCGCGGAGCGCCTGGAGGTTGGCGAACGGGTTATCGCCGCCGGGCCCCGCCCTCGTGACAGCTGTCGTCCGACTCCTCACCGGGTTCGCGCATGCGCGTCGATGACGGTGAAGAAGCCGGGGCGTGACGACCCATCGAACGTGCGCGGGCGAACACGCCATCCTCTCGACACTTGTGACGACAAACTTCGTTTTTTCTTGGTGACAAATATTCTAAATGATGACGTGTTGTTGAACAGAGCGAAGGGGCGCGCGCTGCCGGGGGCGACAGCGCCATGCCCGCACGCGTCGCGCTGGACACCAACGGCGGGCGACGACCGGCGGGTGGCCACGCTCCCCCGCCCCCGCCGGCGGCGCCCGCGGGGAGCTTCGACCGCGATGCGTACTACACCCAGTGTCGCAGGTACGCAGTCGCAAACAACGAGCGGTTCTCATTGTGGAGGTGGCGCTACGGGTACTACGACGACTGCCCGTGCATCCCGGGAAACTCATGCAACGCTCTGTGCCGCACACAGTGCGATACCCCGCAAGCGCCGAACAACGGCTGGCGAGGGAACCCTGCTCTCACCGTCACCATGCTCGCGATATACTGCGCCTGCTTTGTGTTCCTTTGCTTCTTTCTCAAGTACAGGTACCAGCGGTGGACGAGGCGCGGGGAACGCGCGGTGCGACGGGAGGTGCGCGCCGCGGAAGCGCAGTGTGCCAAGGCTGAGGCGCTCGACATCGAGCTCGCGGCCCTCCCACTGCCGTCGTACTCGTGCATCCAGCCGGATGGACAGAGCGCGATCGTCACGAAATCGAGCGAGTGCGACGCGGAGCTCGCGAGACGGGAGACGATGAGGGCGCGGGTGCTTGCGGACACGCGGGTGACGGTGAGGCACGTGAGCGACGCCGCGTGGGTGGAGCGCGAGCTCTCGGAAGTCATCGTTCACGTATCGGAAGAAGAGGAGGAAGAGGAGGACGAGAAGAACGGGGGGGGGCGACCTGTCATCAAACGTAGCCGTCGATGGGTGAACTCGACGGCGACGCGTTCACCCATCCATTCACGGGCTCGCGCTCGGTGTAGTTTAATGTATACATGCACCATCGAACCGGACTAACGGAACGTCTCGAGCTGAACGGAGCGTGCGTTCGTCCACGTCATCGGCGAAGCGGCGACGGCGGCGATTGCAATCATCTTTTTGCCATCTCGAGATCCGAGATCCACTTGTCGCAGCGATGTTGTCTCCGCCAGCCACTTCGTCCAGCGCCGCCGACGTCGCCGCTGGTGGGGTCCTTACGGGCCATGCCGACGCCTTCGCACGTCCGCGAGTATCCCGTGGTGGAGTGCGACCTCGAGTTCGTGGAACTCACCAGGCTCGGCGTGCCCCTCGAGGTTCACGCGGCGGACCCGTCGGAGCTCCGCAGCATCTCGGGGCGGCCCGTGCCCGAGCACGGAGCCTTCGTCGCGCGCGTGCTCCCGCGACACGTCACCTCCGGAGACGACGCGGGACTGACGTACACGCACGATGACACGTACGCGAAGGCATCGACGTCGTTCACGAGGGTGTGGGCACGGGATCCGGAGGGCGGCGCCGTCGTCGTCCCCGCGCCGCTCGATGGACCGCTCCGGGACCATCTGGATGAGCTCGTCGTGCTCTCCGACGATTGGTTCGTGTTGGGTCTGCGGTTCGAGGCAGATCCCGAGATTCGCAGGGTCTTCAACCTCCACGGTTTCACGTCCATCGCGCGCGGGCACCTGCGGCTGTTCGTGGTCCCGAGCGCGCACGACGGCGACGCACGCGCGCGGGTCTTCGTCACATGCGGCGGGATAGATTCACCACTCGCGAAACTCACGAGCACCGTACCGCTGTTCCATGTCGACGAGCCGCCCGCGCTCGAGATGCTGCGAGCGTACGGGGAGGGACCCACGTCCGCAGCGTTCCCGAGCACACATGACGGTGAGATGAATCGTATTGAGGTCACGGGTTCGAACCCGGCGTGCATCAGGACGGCGGAAGGGCTGTTCCCGCATCAGGCGAGGACGGCGCGATGGATGGCCGCGGTCGAGGCGTCTGACGGTTCATCTGACACTCGCGGTGACGGTTCATCTGACGACACTCGCGGTGACGCGCTGGTATCCCCCGTGCGTTTCGCCGGGCGGGTCATGCACCCAGACGGTGTGGAGCACACCGAGTGCGAGACGCGGGAAGACGCGCTCAATCGGCTCAATCTCAAACGACAAAAGTCAGACAACTCAAAGGCGTATCACTCGGGACCGTACGCGACGATCGGGAACGCGCTCGCGGCGGCGCTAACTTCGTCGAGCGGTGAGAAGGACACGCGTGGAACGCGGATGTCGGCGGTTCGAGCCCCGCGTCTGCCGCCCGGCGGGCTCATCGCGCATCCGGTGGGCGCGGGGAAGACGGTTATCTGCGCCGCGTTTCTCGCTCGCGAACGACGGGACGAGACGAGTTCAAAGGCCCGGGTACACGATCGCGACGGTTCATCTGACACTCGCGACGGTTCATCTGACGACTTCGACGGCAACACGCTGGTGGTGTGCCCCGCGCACATCGTGACGCAGTGGCTCGAGGCCCTGCGTCGGTTCGCGCCCAACCTCCGATGCAGACGCGCGGACGCCGGCGAGTATCAGGAAAACGGATTGAAAGCTTCCGACTCTTCGTGTAAAGTCGATTGTACCTTCGACGTCGAGGACCGTCGGAGAATCGACGACGCCGCCGACTGGGACGTCATCGTGTGCGCGCACGAGGACGTTCCGGAGGAGTACGTCCGTGGATCCACCTCGGAATCGAACCCAGGTCCTGCCGGTGGGAAAACGAGGACCCACCCGCTGTGGGATTACGAATTTGTGGGACCCGTCACCAAGGACGGCGACGAAGAGGCGGAGAACCCGCGGTCAATCAAAAACGGAATCCGATGGCGGCGTCTCATCGTCGACGAACCGCAGGAGCTCGACTTCACCTGTAGACTCAACCGGTACGCAGGGAACGGCGCGTGGCTCACGATGGTGCTTAACGCCAAACACAGGTGGGCGCTCACCGCTACGCAGTACGTAACGGGCGACGGCGCCAGAGACGTGGCGTCCCTAACCTTTGGCACGGTGAGTGTATTTTTTTATTCTTTTTATATTTCATGGGCAATTAGATTGAAGGCGTGTTTTGTTTAAACACAGATTTTGGGTCGGCGGGAGTATAGGAGGGTTCCGGCTCGGTGGACTGAGCGGCGTTGCGTGAGGGACCCGCCCGGTGCGTGTTTACCCATACCGCCCGTGGAGTACCACGCGGTCCCGGTGACGCTGACGTGGCACGAAGCGAGCGTGGTACAGCTGTACAGCGAGGCTTTCGACGCCACCTTCCACGACGTCATATCGCTGTGCGGAGGTACGTTTATTTTAATTCTCGTATAGGCAATTGGACTGACGGCGTGTTTTGTGTAACTCTTATTACAGGGTTCGGAGGTGAAAGGTCGCCGAACGACGATCCGAGCGTCGACGGATCGATTCCCACCGCGATCACCGACGGCGCGTCCACGTACTAGTCCATTGAGCAGTGGGCGAGTCGGCACACCGAGTCGCACGCGCGGTCGTTGGCCAGGTTGGAGCGCAGGCGCGACGGCTTGTTGGCGGTGCGCTTATTTTAATTCTCGCGTATAGGCAATTAGACTAACATCGTGTTTTGTTTATTACAGGCGGCGAAGCGTTTGGATGACAAATATGAGAAAGAGCTGGCGGCGGCGGGAGGCATCAACCCGTTCGAGCACCTCGACGATTTGATCACGGAGGAGGCGTTGGCGGACCGGCCCGCGTGGGAGGAGAATGACACCGACGCGGAGGCATGGGACGGCGGCGGGGGGACACTGGACCTACGCAAGATGAGCGCCGCCCTCGCCGCCGAGTCTAAAAAGTCTATCGAATCAACAGAGCACGCGACTCCCGAGGTCGCCGCTGTTCAACTAGACGAGGAGCAGATCATGGCTGACATCGGGCAGCTTGCGGGTCGCATGCTCGGCGCGTCGTTCGGAACACCGACGCGAACCGTGTCGGACGAGTCGGACGAAGGTGAGAGTTCATCGGACGTCGAGCTCGACGGCGACTATGCCTCGGATAAAACTTTAGCCGACCCCGACCCGTTGCTGGGTATCCGGAGAGATCTAGACGCGATTAACCACCGTCTGGACCACTCCAGACGCGCGCTCGCGTTCGTCCAGGCGGCCGCCGCGCAGTTGAGGGACCCCAAAGCAGAGTGCGCGGTCTGCTTCGAGCGCCTGGGCGGTAAGAGCGTGACCGTGTTGAGGTGCCTGCACCACTTCGACAGGACCTGCGTGGCGAGGTTAATCGCGGCCAACTCGGCGCGGGGCGGCGGCGGGGCGAGCGCGCGGACGGTGACATGCCCGCTGTGCAGGGTACCCACGCGGCGTAAGAACATGTGCACGTTCATACACAGGCACGTACGAGCACAGGGTTCAGCCGAGGGAGACGAGGAAACCGAAGAAGAAGAGGAGGTGGAGACCGAGTCGGAGACGCCAACCACTTCGCGGGTGGGATCCAAGCCCGCGGCGCTCGCCGACCTTCTCGACGGCATACTCCGATCCAACCCCGGGGATAAGGTGGTGGTGTTCGCGCAGCGGCCGGAGACGGTCACGGCGATCGCGTCGCGCGTCGCCGCACGCATCGACCAGTCACCGCCCGGTGACACATCATCGGTGGTGACTCATCCCGTCGCGGTTGCGCTACTGGGAACCGCGTCGCACCGCGCCGCCGTACTCGAATCCTTCCGCTCAAACACCGATGACTCCCCGAGGGTGCTGTGCATGTCGTACGGCCACCACGCGTCGGGCCTGAACCTCCACGTGGCAAATCATGTGGTCGTGGCGCACCCGTTCGCGGCTCGCAACATCGCGCCTGGCGCGCCTGATTTGACCCCGCTGGCGTCCGCTATGGCTTATGAGACTCAGGCTGTCGGGCGCGTGGCGCGGTATCCGCAAGGTAAGACGTGCCACGTGTACAGGATGTTCGCGGTGGGCACGGTGGAGGAGGAGCTGTACGCGGTGTGGGGGTTGGTCTGATTACTAGCTAGCTAGCCTTTGGAGAATCTGAGGTAAAAATTATGACAAGATGCGTCGATTACATGGCGACTCCCGCCGGGGCACCGACGCCCGGCCCCTTGCCGACGTTCTCCATCTGCATGTTGATGTCCGCGATCTCCGCGTTCTTTGCCGCCACCTGCTCTCGGAACACGTCCACCTCGCGCTTCGCATCGGTGAAGTGTTGCTGCACCTGCGCGCTGTTGTTGCTCTCCATGTGGGCGAAGACGTCGACGCCGAACTTTTGCAAGATTCCCTTGATCTGCTGCTCGAGGTAGAGCACCTCTGCTTGGAGCTTGGTGCGCTGCGCCGCGAGCTTGGTGGTCTCGGCGGCGTCGGTGGCGCCCTTGGTGATGGATCCCCACCAGTCGGACATGGCGTCTGTGCGCTGTGGGATGGGATGGGATGGGAGGGTGAGGTGAGGTGAGCGGCGATTGATGCATCAAAGGCCGCGGCCCGAACGTCTTTCGGAACGATGGGCGGGTCGCCGCGGGGGCGTGTGGGTGAGGGGTCGGGGGCGGCGGGTGGGTGGTGCGGGCGTCTCGGATGGTCCCCGCGTACCTTTGGGAGTGTGCTGGGAACGGCGATCGCAGCCGGGAACGTGCGTCGACGGATGGGTGCCGAACAGTGTGAGCCGCGGGCTGATGATGATCGGCACGGGAGCGGAAGTGCCTCCCGCGCTATTTTATTTGGAGAGCTCGTGGACTTGATGAGAGTCAACACATGCGAGGAGGAGCGCCCCGACTGGCGCCGCGGCCGGAGGCTGACGCCGACGCATCGCGGCCGGGGGATCACGGCGCACCACAAAGGCAGGCCGAACGAACCCGATCCCCGAAACCCGGGGCCTGAGACCCCGACGCGGCCGAGGCGACACGCGACCGCTCGAGCCCACGACTCATCGGCAGTGTTTGTCCCATCCGACGTGAAGAATGAGCGCGCGTAAGAGCGCCCCGCGGGTCTCCCCGCCCGGCACCGCGTTCAGCCCGGGCAAGGCGCTCGTCGGCATGCAGGTCGCGCGCAAGCTCATCGAGAAGCGACGCCACGGGCTCATCCGCGGCGTCGTCGTGGACCACCGCGACAAGGACACGCTCTGGGGCGAAACCTTCGATGTGACCACCGACGACGACGGCGGCCTCGACGCGGGGATGACCCCGGAGGAGCTGCTGTTGATCCTCGAGCGCGACGAGAACAAGCAAAAGGCGATCGCCGAGGAGTCATGGGCGCTCGCGCGATCGCTCTTGAGTGCACGGGACCCGTGGCGCGACGTCACGACGTACCAACCCCCGTTCATGCAGGACGTCAAGTGGCTGCACGGGTTCCAGGAGCTGGTGCACGAGGAAGGCACCGACTGCTACGAGGCGAAGATCGACGACGCGAAGGGCCGCGCGCACCACTTCGCGTTCCATTTCCCGACGCGGTGGGGCGCCGCAGCCGCGCACGATGTCCTGGCGCGGCGGTTAGAGTATTACGGTCCGGGCTTGAAAAAGGGCACTCGTCGCAACTTTGCTTCGGACATCTCGTGGGATGTCTTAGTGGGGATACTCGTCGCGGGTGCCGCGTGGGTGCCACCCGAGGATGGCGGCGGGACGAAGGGGGTGAAGGCGGCGGTCGAAGAAGAGGAGAGCGAATCCGAATCCGAGGAGGAGGAAGAGGAAGAGGAGGAGGAGGAGTCATCGGAGGAGGAAGAGGAGGAGAAGAAGAGACCGACGAAGAAGGTCAACTACGACGAGCGCCGCAAGTCCTCCTCCCCGTGGACTGCCGCAGAGCTCGTCGCGCTCGAGGCTGGCGTGAAGGCGCACGGAGTCGGTGAGTATCCTCCCATGTTTAAGCGAGTTCCGCCCGAGAAGAATTTCCAACCTGACCGTCCCACCCACCCACCTGTCTGCAGGCAAGTGGGCCAAGATCCTCAAAGATCCCAAGTTCGCGACGTCCCTCAAGAACCGCAGCAACAAGGACATGTACGACAAGTGGAGATACTTCACTCCCAGCACCGGCAAGACCCACACCGAGGCCAAGACTCCCGCCAAACGACCGACTGAAAACGCGTGGGGACACCACGAGGCGGTGCGCCAGTCACCGACGATGTCCGCTCGCAAGGTGGCGCCCGTCGCGCCGAGGCTCCCGCACCAACCCGCGCATTCCCCGTGCATGCGACTCGTCGGCATTCACGTCACGCGGGAGTCCATATGGGAGGGCTACGACGACCCGACCACCGGCACGGTGGAACGTTTTCACTACAACCAGGTGAGCTTATTTTAATCATCGTATGGGCGATTAGACTGACGTCGTGTTTTCTTTTCAGCCGTTTTGGGGCGAACGTTCACCTCGGCGGTAAGGAGTACGACGCCGGGATCACCACCGAGGAGCTTCTTTTAATAATGGCGAACGACGAGGACAAGGAACGGGCGGTGTCGGACGAGTCGTGGGCCCTGGCGACGGGCTTGTTGAGGTTACACGACCCGGGCGCCGTGCCAATCGTCCGACAGTTCACCAAGCAAGCGGACCCGCTCAATCACAACGCCAAATCGAGCAGGCTACAAAAGTGGCTCGGGTTCAGCGTCGTGGATGAATCGCACGGTGCCAAGTACGAGGCTAAGATTTTGGACGCGAAAGGCACGCTGCACCATTTCGCGCATCACTTCCCGACGGAGTGGGGCGCCGCGGCGGCGCACGGTGCGTTCATTTTAAATATCGTAGTAACACTTATGGGCGATTAGATTGACTGACGTCGTGTTTTGTTTAACTCTTGCAGAGATTTTGGCTCGAAGGCTGGAGTTTCACGGCCCGGGTGTGATGCGCATGACGCAACGGAACTTCGCGGCGAACGCGCCGTGGGACGCGCTGATCGGTTTGCTCATCGCGGGCGGGCAGTGGAGGCGACCGCCGGGTGCCGGGTCCAACACGCAGTGCACGATTGAACTAGCCGACGCGGAGAAGAAAGAGATGCTCATGTCGTTTATACACTGGGACAGAAAAACCGGCCGACTGGTGTTGGCCTGACTGGCACGTGACTGGATCGAACAAAAACTTCCACGTGGCGTAGAGTACGAGACGTAGAGTACACCGGGTGTTTATATAGACTATAAGAGTTACAGTCATCACATGACGACGCAGTCGGAGCTGCTATAGCCCGACTTTTTCTTTGGCTTTTTAGCCGCAGCAGCCGCTCTCCGTCGTCGTTCTGACTCCCTCGCGACCGCCTCTTCACGCGCCGACTCCGCCTCCGCGCGCTGCCGAGCTCGCCGCGCCTCCGCGCGCCTCGCCTCCTCCTCGTACTCAGCCTGGAGCTGCATGGCGAGCGCGTAGTCGGCGTCGTCTGTATATTCCATAGTCCGACTCGGCGTCGGATTCGATCGAGGAGCCGCTTGAGCCGTTTGAGACGCGACGGGCCCGATAGGGGGACGGAGGAAATCACCCGGCAACGCCGCCGAGGAAGCCGCCGAACTCGATCCCGCCCCGGTATCCTTCACGGACGCGAGCAACGCGGCAGCCATCTGCGCGTCTTCGTCAGTTCCGGCTCCCAGCGCGGCCGGGTCTTCGTGCGGCTTGAACGCTTTAAACGCTCCGTTGACGAACGACCCTTCCGGCGGCACAGCTGTGTCGGCACCGCGGTCGGCACCCACCGCCAGCACCTCCCACACCACATCCGGCTCACCGAGGTACCCCTGGTCCGTCACCAGGTTGTACAGCACGCCGTTTAGGCTGAACGCGGTGCTGAAGTGGTTGTTGCGGAAAAACACCACCAGTTCGCGTTCCTTGATCGAGCTCAGCGCTGATTGAAGCCCCCCGCGCGTCGACTGCGACGCCGACGAGTCCAGGAACTCGTGCAGCGCGAGTTTCTCGGCGACGACGGTCGCGAGATTATCCTGCTGTGTTGATGACGTGTCAATCGGTGGTTGGTCGAGGGCGGAGGACGACGCGCGGTCCACCAGCTCCGCCACGATCGAGGACACAACCTCCTCCTCATTTACCTCCGGCTTTACCCCGCCCTCTTCCAACGACATCTGCATCGCGCGTTGCACCAGCTCCTCCTCGCTCCTCGACCGCCTCGGCGACGACCGAATCGGCAAAGCTGTGTCGGCATCCTCGGCACCCGGTACTGAACCATCATTCATTCGCTCGCTCAAAAATTTTTCGGCATCTTCCGCGGCGCATGTCAGCTCGATCATCCGTTCCATCAGCTGGTTGTACCCGCGGCTCCCGATGGCACTGGACGCTTCGGGGTAGTAGTCGGCGTCGCACACCCACGCGTGGCACAGCGTGACGTCCAACAGGTCAAAGATGGCGAGCTCCGCGGTGAACTCAAAGTCGAGCGCGTGCCTAAATCTGACGTTGACGTCGAGCCCCGTGGCGAGGGATGGTAGGACGGCCATCGCGTCCGAGACGTTCTGTTCCTGGTTCTGTCGCATCGCCTCGGCCTGCTCCGCGTCCATGGCCTCGAAGTCGGTACCCTTGACCGAGGCGCCGTCCACATCGGTGCCTGTTGTAGCCATGCGCGCGTTGTTGTCTAAGATGCGCGTCGCGACGAGGCTCATCAGTTCCTGCGTGGACACCTCCGGTCGATCTGGGTCGCCCTGGAGTGTGACCGCGTTGCGCAGGAGGAGGACGTTGACGATGCCGAGGAGTGGACACGGGCCGTTCTCGTTCTGGCACACGATGGCGCGCTTGGCGCCGAGGAAGTCGATGCGCTTGACCTTGAAGAAGTCGCGGTCGTCGTCGCCGTGAGGAGGTACAGGGGCGTTTGTAGCCATCTCTCCGCGGTGATGCCCAACCGCCCGTGGGTGACCGGTGTGTCGCGGGGCGAAGGGCCGAGGGGACGCGATGAGCTCGTCTCGAAGGATGGAGCCTCCGCCACGCCTTGAACCGCGCCGGGGGTTACGAGTCCGAGGGCGCGTCGAGCGTGCCCCTACGAGTGTCTGGTGGGTGAAGTCCCCCCCGTCTCGAGATTTCGTGCTAACATTATCCACCGCGCGCGGTGATGGCGTCGCACGCGTCGGTTCATGCGGCACCCGCGGCCGATGCGCGCGTGCATCGCATCGCGCGACGAGGTATGCCGTCGCGGTATGCGACCCGCGTCGTGTTGTCGTGTCGAGCGGCGTCTTCATCGTCGGAGGACACCTTAGATCCCACCGTCGTCGTCGCCGTCGTGACCACCTCGTCCTGCCCGCACTGCCGCCGCGCCAAGACCGCGATGACCGCCGCGGGCATCGCGTTCGAGGAGATCGACGCGTCCGCCCCCGACGGAATTGTCCTCGACGCCGCCAGACAACTCTCCGGCATGCGCACCGTCCCGCAGGTCTTCGTCGGAGGTACGTGCTACGGAGGCGCGGACGACGTCGAGGTGGGCATCGGCAACGGGGACTTGGCGCGAGTGGTGGACGACGCGGGTGCGCGCGCGAGACGTGAGGGGGATGAACCCGTTCCCGCGGCGATACGGGACGCGATACGCGACGCGAAGGCGGCGATGGACGACGCCGTGGCGAACATGGACGACGTCGCCGTCGTCGATGGAGATGACGCGTCGATCGATTCCAAACACGCGATGAAACTCGAGCGGATGTGCGAGCGGATGGCCTCGGAAGTCGCGCCACGAGACGCGTGGGTGTTCGCGGGGTTCCCGGCGTGGCCACCGGTCGTGAAGGAACGCGCGGTGGTCTCCGGCGACGACGTCGTGAAGTGGCTCGACGCCAACAACGCCAGCAACGACGATGACAACGACGACAGCATACAGACGGCCAGGGCCCTCATGGAAGCGGGCCTGGTGGCGAGCGTCGGTTTAAGAGGGCACGGGTTCGACGGCGCTGACGGCACTGACGCCTGGCGTACCTCGCTGTTCAGGCTCTCCGACCACGCGTGCGTACCAACGCGGTGGTCGGACGTGACCCCGGGGTGTATCAACGCGAGGCGGCGCTGGCGGGGATCGAACCGGCGACCCGCGCGTTACGTCGCCCGCGACTTGCGCGCTCGGATAACGTCCCTGTACGACGAGTTCCTCTCCCCCGACGGCACGTACGTGGACTACGCCGGGATGTATCGTTCGCCAAAGTTCGCGCAGTACGTCGACGCCGCCGCGGAGCTTCAGACGGTGGACTTGCGCTCGCTGACGCGAGATGAAAAAATCGCATTCTTCGTCAACGTGTACAACGCCATGATCGTCCACGTCACCTGCGTCGTGGGCCCACCCACGGGCGGTTTCCTCGACAAACTCACCTTCTTCGGGCGGTACAAGTACGACATCGGGGGATACGCGTGGTCGTGCGACGACATCGAGCACGGAGCGTTGAGGGGTAACCGACCCGGTGCCGCGAGCGTTGGCGCGATTCTCGGAAAACCGACGCTATCCCCCGGCCCGTTCGCTTCCGACGACCCGCGACGTGCGTTCACGATCGAGCCCATGGACCCGAGGGTACACTTCGCGCTGGTGTGCGGCGCCAAGTCGTGCCCGCCCATTCGCACGTACACCGGCGAGGGGCTCGATGCACAGCTGGACGCTGCGGCTGAGGCGTTCGTCACCGGCGACATTGAAATCGTCGATGATTCCACCGTGAGGTGTTCCAAGATCATCGGGGAGTGGTACGCGGAGGACTTCGGTACCGATGACGCGTTGCGCCTGAGGTGGGTGTCGCGGTACCTACCCCGCGGGTCGACGAAGCGTGAGGAGGTGGATGCGATCCTCGGCGGCGGCGGTGACGTGAAGTTGGAGACGGCGGAGTACGACTGGACGCTCAACGGAGAGTATTAGTGAGTGTTAGCTCGCGTACTTGTATCGTCGTACTGTACTATGAGAGAGATGCTAAAGCTAATTGGTGTTGACGTCCGCCGCGAGTTGTAGTCCGCGTTTCGTTTTCTTAGCGACGTGCGTCCCCGTCCCTTCGTCGGCGTCGTCGGGGGTGTTTTTTTCATCTTTGTTTTTTTGTTCACCCCGTTCGCGGCGCGACTCTCTCAACTCTTCCATCCACTCCACCTCCCCGGCCGCGTACATCTCCGCGTCCAACACCGCGGTCTCCATCTCCTCCGCCGCCGCGATGGCCTCGACCCGCCACCGTCGACCCGAGGGCGGCGGCGCGGCTTTGACGGGGGAGATGCCGGCGAGGCCGCTGCCTTGCCGCCGCAGCGATGATTTTGGTTGGTTGGGAGCGACGGAGGCGTCGAAGGATGCGTCGTAGACGCGCACGGCTTCACGCAGCGCCGCGGCGCCGCGGCGCATCTTGGCGACGGCGGCGTCGGCTTCGGCGATGTGCGCGTCCATCTTAGTTTGCAGCTTGGATCCGAATCCCTCGAGACGGTTCCGGGATCCTCGATGTCTCTCTCGCTCGGCGACAACCTCCCCTCTCCGCTCGGCAACCTCCGGGGGCAACCTGATCTTCACGGCGGTTCCCCCGTCGTCCATCGCGGACATCTCCAGAAAATACTGCGAGTACCCGTCGCGGACATCTCTGAGATGCTTGCCGACGACGGCGACGTTACCGGCTGTGATGGCGCGCCGGATGAGCCGAAGGACCTCGGACGCGTCGAGCGAGATCCCTTGGTCGTTCTCGATCTGGTCGATGACATCCTTGAGTTTAAAGCCCGCGAGCGACGCGTACCCGTCATTGCCATCCGACGACAACGCGAACTCTACGAGGATCCCGCACTCGGGATTCGCCCGCCTCGCGCCCGACGCGTCGACTCGTCCGCGTACGTCGATGGAGAAGAGCGCGGTGGGATCATCGTCGCCGTGCCGTGGGGTGACGCCGCACTCGCTCCATTCGTAGTCCATTCGTAGGTCGGTCCTCCGCCGTCGATGGCACGGCGAGATCACAGATGGAGGGACGAGGTCTCGTCCGCGTCCGGGCCCGGAGGTGCGCGCGCCTGACACTGGCGGTCGGAGGTGAGGGGGTGCCCGTATTTTCTCCATTTTTAGTCCAGTCAGCAGCGTCATCCCACAACTCGTGACGCGGGACCCACGCGCTCCGACATGGCGCTCTCCGGCATTCCCTACGACGACGACAACGTGTTCAAGAAGATCATCGAGGGCACCGTGCCGAGCTACAAGATCTTCGAGACCGAGCACGCCCTGGCTTTCCTCGACGCCTTCCCCATGGTGAGAGGACACAGTTTGCTCGTGCCCAAGGCGACCGGGTACGCGAGCATCATCGACATGCCCGAGGACGTCGCCGCGAACGTGCTGAAGGAGCTCCCGAGGCTGGCCCGGATCGTCAAGTCCGCCACGGGATGCGACGGGGTCAACATCGTGCAGAACAATCACGCCTGCGCGGGGCAGGTGGTGTTTCACGTCCATTTCCACGTGCTGCCCCGATGGGGACCCTCGAACGACGGACTGGTGCGCCTGGGGAAGAGCGGGGACATGATCTCGGTGGATGTCGCCACGGAGCTGCTCCAGGCCATGCACGCCACGCTGTGATAGCCTAGTATTTGTTAGCACGTCAGTCGTAATCGTACACACGCGGTGAAGTAGTCCCTCTGTAGCCGGAGTTAACAATTCGGCGAAGCTTGGACGAGATGGATCTAAGCAGCTAAGGCCAAATCGCCAGACTGGGCGCGCGTCAAGAGACGCGCCGCCCTCCGCCGTCGACGTCAGCATGAGCGACGAAGGGCGGATCGAGATCGTCACGTACTCCCTCGCCGAAGCGGTGCGTCTGAACCCCAACCCCAAACCCGCGACCGGACTGCACGCGCGCCCACCCATGACCGACCCAGTCGCTTTTCATTCCGTATTCCAATTTGATGCACCCCACGGAACGCCCCGCCGTCCGCCCCCGCTCGACACCGACCACCGCTGACCCACGGCACCCTTCAAACTCCACGTCCGCAGTACGTGTACCAGATCCCGCCGTCCTCGACCCACCAAGGCCACCGCGCGGACTCCTGGAACGTCG
>MDSX01100189.1_pt1 | contig 17591 bp, 15 predicted proteins | sample 811141 | NCBI WGS metagenome assembly MDSX01 (sample SAMN05326642, study PRJNA326480) | marine metagenome | isolation source: seawater | place: Atlantic Ocean: South East | collected 2010 | reverse complement strand
TATGCGGTGGGCGATATTATTGGTTTTCCTAGCTTGGCCTCAACTTCAATGGAGCAGGGTAGAATAGCTGCTTGTCATGCTTGTAATCAATCGACGGATACACCCCCAGAATTCTTTCCTTACGGTATTTATTCTGTTCCCGAAATTTCGACGATTGGTAAAACCGAGGAAGAAGCTAAAGCTGAAGGGATCGCGTACGAAGTTGGAATAGCGCGGTTCAGAGAGACATCTAGAGGACAAATTATGGGGTTAGAGAGTGGTATGATGAAAATCCTTATCTCTCTTGAGACGCGCCAACTTCTCGGTGTTCACATCATTGGAGAAGGTGCAACAGAGCTTATCCATATTGGTCAAGCTGTATTAAACTTAAAAGGCTCAGTAGAATATTTTGTTGAAAACACATTTAATTACCCAACACTGGCGGAGGCATATAAAATAGCTGCCCTCGATGTTTGGAATAGAATGCCACGTGCTAAATGATACGAATCACTTTAAGCAGATAGAAAGGTAATTTTTATTTAAAAGACTGGGTTCTATAGAATGTACTCTGGCGACTTAAACAGCCAAAAACTATCAATCTTGAATGATGTCTATGGTTTTCAAAGTTTTCGGACCGGCCAGGAACAAGTCGTGGATAGTTTGCTAGCTGGAGAAAATACTTTAGCGGTTATGCCAACTGGTTCTGGTAAGTCATTATGCTTTCAAATCCCATCTCTTATCCTTGGAGGATTAACAGTAGTAGTATCTCCACTTGTTGCATTAATGCAAGATCAAGTAGCGGCGTTGCGATTAAATGGTGTTGCTGCTGAAACGATAAATTCAGGACGCGCCAGAAGTGACAACATAGTATCTTGGAGGAACGTCAAGTCAGGCTTGGCGCCCCTTTTATATATGGCCCCTGAGCGATTGATGAGTGAGCGAATGCTCGTTGCTCTAAAAGAGCTGCCAGTCAAACTTTTTGCGATCGACGAGGCTCATTGTATATCTCAATGGGGACCGGCTTTTAGGCCGGAATACGAGGAACTTTGCCGTTTAACCACTCTATTTCCCAATACTCCAATCGCCGCGTTAACAGCGACGGCTGATGAGGCAACGCGCCAGGATATTGTTGATCGCCTTTTTGGTAAAAAAGCAAATGTTTATGTTACAGGGTTCAATAGGCCTAATATTAAGTTGAGTGTTACTGGGAAACATGATTGGCGTAAGCAAATGTTATCGTTTGTAGACAAGAATAAGGGAAATAGTGGGATAATCTACTGCCTTTCCAGAAAAAAAACAGATGAAACGACGGATCTCCTAATTAAAAATGGTTATAATGCTTATCCGTACCATGCTGGAATGAATAAATCTGTTAGGGAAAAAAACCAAGACTCATTTATGACCCAAGATGGGGTGATTATGGTGGCCACTATAGCTTTTGGCATGGGGATTGATAAACCTGACATTCGATTTGTTCTTCATGCCGACCTACCCTCAAGCATAGAGGCCTATTATCAAGAGATAGGACGAGCTGGCCGCGATGGAAAACCAGCAGATGTATTAATGTTGTATGGATTAGAAGATATTCGTATGAGACGTATCTTTATTGAGCAGGAGGAAGGCGGGAATGATCGGCGAAGGAGAGAACACCAGAGATTAACTGCTTTGCTTGGGTATTGTGAGGCCCCTAGTTGCAGACGAAAAACTTTATTATCTTATTTTGGTGAAAATAGTACTGAATGTGGAAATTGTGATGTTTGTTTGGAACCCGGGTCCTTAGCTCATGGTACAACAGAAGCGATATTGTTAATAAACACTATTTTGGAAACCGGTGAAGTATTTGGAGCGGGGCATATTATAGATGTTATCCGAGGAAGTACTTCAGATAAGATCCATCGGTTAAAACATGAATTTTTGGATATGTATGGTACGGGTATTGGGAAGAGAAAAGAAGAATGGCAATCTATTCTTCGTCAGCTTGTCGCAAGCGGTTTTTTAGAAATGAATGTTCGTGAATATGGTAGTCTCAAGGTTACAAAATTAGGTCATTCGATAAAATCTGGTGAGCAATATTTCAAATATCGAAAACTAGCGTTCAATAGTAAAAATAATAAACTTAATGACCCTATCAAACTGGAGGCTGCAAAACTAAACGGCCTTGACGCAACTTTATTAAAAGAGCTGAAGGCACTTCGTTCGCAACTCGCCAGAGCCAGAAAAGTTCCCCCCTATGTTGTATTTACTGATAGAGCCTTGCACGATATGACTATAAAAACCCCTCGCAATAAGGATGAATTTTCTAAAATTCATGGTGTGGGAGCGAAGAAATTGAAGGATTTGGCGCAACCGTTTATAGAATTGATAAAGAATATAAAACCTGCTGTGTAGATGAATAATAAATTATGATTTTAATATTTGGGGTTTCAAATGGATTTAAAACTGAAAGATAAACGTGTAATCGTGACTGGTGGAAGCAGGGGTATTGGTCTTTCTATTGCAAGGGAATTTGCAAAAGAAGGGGCTGCTGTTTCAATTTGTGCAAGAGGACAAGAAAGTTTAGGTAAGGCTCGTAGTCTATTAGAGAAATCTGGTGGTAAAGTTCATGTTGCAACCTGTGATGTATCTGATCCACCATCTCTACAGGAGTATATAGAAGATGCAGTTGCTGCTTTAAGTGGGTTGAATATCTTAGTGAATAATCCCTCTGGTTTTGGACGTACTGACGACGAGGCGGGCTGGCAAGCTGGATTGGATATAGATTTAATGGCATTAGTAAGAGGATCTTGGGCGGCAGTCCCTCATATTGAAAAAGCTGGGGGTGGAGCATTAATTCATACTTCGTCTATCTCGGGTCTGACGTCCTCTTTGAGAACCCCACCATACGGGGCGGTAAAGGCCGCGGTCATCCAATATACAAAAACACAAGCCCTTCAACTGGCTTCTAAAAATATTAGAGTGAATTGTATAGCCCCGGGGTCGATTGAATTTGCTGGTGGCACATGGGATGATGCTAAGAAAAATAATCCCACTTTGTATCAAGGCATTCAAAACTCAATTCCATTTGGTAGGTTGGGTAAACCAGACGAGGTGGCAAAATTAGCAGTATTTTTAGGGTCTGATGTTGCGTCTTGGATAACTGGTGAAACCATTGCAGTAGATGGTGGACAGATGTTGTAGGGATATTAATTGTTTGTATAGAAGGAAAACTTCTTTAATTCTTCAGCAGCATCATTCATAGCTAAAATTGTTAAATCAATGTCATCTTGGTCGTGTGCTGCCGAAATATAGAATTTACTGTCACCTTTAAAAACTTTCCGTTCCCTCAGAAGCTGATTGAATTTAATGGCCTTTTTTGCATCTGATTGCAATATATCACGATAGTTCCTAATTTTTTTACTTGAGAAAAAAACATCAAAAAGTGGCGGTTCTCCAATAACTTCCGCTATATGACCGTTGTTGCGCATAGCTACTCGCAGTCCTTCCATTAATTGACGTCCAGTATCAAAAACTTTTTTGTAGCTTAAGTCTGATTTTAAAACATCTAAGGTTGCTAACCCTGCAACGGAAGCGAGTGGGTTGCCGCTTAGTGTTCCAATTTGAGGGAGAAAGTTCTCTTCGCCTACAAGTGCTTTGTCGAAGTGCCTCATGATTTCAGAGCGTCCGCAAATAGCTGCTACAGGAAAGCCACCGCCAATAATTTTACCCAGGGTACAAAGATCCGGCGTAACATTATAGTACTCTTGAGCCCCTCCATACGAAAAACGGAAGCCGGTGACTATCTCGTCAAAAATTAATGGAATACTATACTTGAACGTTATTTCTCTCAACATTTCAAGAAATCCATCCTCTGGTGGGATCAACCTCTGAAATGGTTCTATGATTACTCCGCCTAATTCGTCATGATATTCATTAATCAGACTTTCAACGGTCTCTTTATCATTAAATGGAGCGATAATGATATTCTCTGACACTTGTCGAGGAATACCAGCAGAATCTGGCACTGGTTGTGGATAATTTGTCAGGCGCTTGGGAGCGAGACTCATTAACGCGTAATCACTCATTCCATGATATCCACCCTCAAATTTTAATATTTTATCACGCTTTCTATATGCACGAGCTAATCGCATGGCATACAAGGTAGCCTCTGATCCAGAGCTTACAAAACGTAATTGATCTGCGCATGCGACGGCGTCGCAAATCGTTTCTGCTAACTTAATACCATGCTGATTATTAGCAAAAAAGGTCGTCCCTCTGGGAGCTTGCTCAATTATTGCCTTAGTAACGTCGGGATGAGCATGGCCAATAAACATTGGGCCTGACCCTAATAGAAAATCTACGTATTCATTTTTGTTTATATCCCATACTCTACCAGCCTTTCCTCGTTCAAGCACAATATTACTTGGCATATTTCCAAAGCTACCAGCAGGTAATACTTTGTTAGCTCTGGAAATTAGAGATTCCTGGCATGGGTCGATGTTAATTGTATTCATTATGAGGGCTCTTTTCTCCAGAAACTAAAGGTATTTTTCATTTTATTTCTGCATAGTCTGACGGAGTACATAGGTCTATCAGCTCTTATTACTTATTCTAGGTAGCAATCTTATCTTAAGGAGTTTACCGTTTTTGATCTCCTACTCGATATTTCGAATGCCTCAGACAGTAACAATGCTAACATGAGTGATTTTAACTAAGGGTTTTAGTTCGTGAAATAGGAGACTTTGATTTATGAGCATCCAAAGGTGCTTTGGAATTATCTGTTACTTCTGTTAGAAAGTAAAAAAATACACACGGTATAAATTTTATAAAAATGGACAGTCAAATGAGCGAATTGGTTATCTATGAGTCAAAGGAGCGGATAGCGCTTATCACAATTAATAGACCAGAAAAGATGAACGCATTATCGAATGACCTAGTAGCAGCTCTCAGGGATGCATTTATTAAATATAAAAACTCTGACGACCAGTGTGCCATATTAACAAGTTCTGGTGATAAAGCTTTTTCTGTTGGCGCAGACATTAAAGACCCCCCCACTGACCCTGATTTATGGGAATGTATGCCTGGGGTTGGCGTGATAATCGATAAGCCTGTAATAGCCGCCATAGCTGGATACTGTGTTGGAGGCGCCTATTGCCTAGTCCAATTCTGTGACATTGCAGTTGCAGCAGATAATGTTGATTTTTTTTATCCAGAGGCTCAAATGGGTTTTTGTGGTGGTTTGGTTGCCAGTACAGCGGCGCGTTTGCCCCACAAGATTGCTATGGAATTTATGTTAACAGGAATACACTTTGATGCTCAAAGGGCTTATGAAGTCGGCATGGTGAATAAAATAGTTCCTGTTGGGCAACAAGTTGAAGCTGCTATGGAGTATGCTCGTGTTTTAGCAAATAGTGCGCCTTTAGTAGTGGGGATGATTAAACGTTTTGTAAGGGAAAGTGTAACGCCAAAAGGGCCATCTGAATTGCATGCATTAGCGCGAAGTGAATTACTAAGTATTCGAAATAGTGATGATCAAAAGGAGGGAGGAGCTGCTTTTAGGGAAAAGCGAAAGCCCATTTTTTCAGGTAGATAAATTGCAGATTCGGAGTCGTTATTTTACCATATTTATAAAAATACAGTTACGGTTTAATATATTTTGGAGAAGATGATGCAAAAACCTAGCGGGTTGGGAATTTGGTCGCGAACAAATGTTATGGATAAGCAGGAACTGGCTGATTTAGCTAAAAACGTTGAGCGTTTAGGCTATCAGACGTTATGGTACCCGGAATCTTTGTCATATGAAGCTCTGTCGGTGGCAGGATATCTTCTCTCCCATACAGACAAATTAATCGTAGCCAGCGGTATTGCAAATATTTACGCTAGAGATGCGGTCACAGCCGCGCAGGGCCACGATAGCCTGAACCGTCTTTATGATAACAGATTTTTGATGGGACTTGGCGTCAGCCATGTTCCCCTAGTTGAGGGAGCTAGAGGACATTCTTACGGGAAGCCCGTAGCCACTATGCGAAAATATTTAGGAGATATTATTTCAGCTAAAATAGATCCGACTATAAAAATTGATGATAGAGCACTAGTCCTAGCGGCACTTGGACCAAAAATGTTGGAGCTTGCATCGGCTTCTACAAAAGGGGCATTACCATATTGTGTTACACCAGATCACACTATTGAAGCCCGAAAAATTATGGGGCCTGAGCCTTGGTTATGTGTAGAACAAAAAATTTGCCTTACCAACGAAGAAGGTACGGCAAGGACGATAGCCCAGGAACAAATGGCACCTTACATGGCAATGACTAACTATCGGAATAATTGGTTCAGGCTTGGTTTTACAGAAGAAGAAGTCACCGGAAATGCTGCCCCCAGGTTTTTAGACGCAATGGTCGTTTGGGGTAAAGAGCAGGTAATAAACGACTGTATTGACGCACATTTTAAGGCCGGGGCTGATCAAGTTGTGTTGCAAGCGTTTAGACCAGATGGAAAATCAGGATCTGATCCAAAGGCTCTAGAAGCATTCGCACCTAATGGATGATGTCTCCCGTGGATTAAATAAGGGAGATCAGTCTGACAAGTTGGATGGCTCTTACGCGTGGTGTCGTCTAGTTGCCTCTCTTATGATTGGTACTGTTGGCGGCATTGGAATGTGGTCTTCTGTTATTTTAATACCGGAAATCCAAGGACACTTTGAAGTAGACCGGAGCGATGCGTCTTTACCCTATACGGTTGCAATGATCGGCATCATGATCGGTAATATTCTAATGGGTCGTATGGTGGACAAGTTTGGTGTTGTTATTCCAACTTTGATATCAGCTTTTTGTTTGGGGCTGGGTTTTACCGGAGCAGCCTTCTCGAATAATTTTTGGCAGTTTTTATTCTGCCAAGGTTTTTTAATTGGTGCACTAGGAACCTCTGGTACCTTTGGGCCAATGATAGCATCGGTTTCGCACTGGTTTGTGAGACGACGCGGTATCGCAATGTCTTTGGTGGCCTCTGGTAGTTATGTAGCAGGAACCATATGGCCGCCGTTTGTCCGTTATTTATCTGACGGTCTAGGTTGGCGCGATACTCACTTAATTATAGGTTTTATCTGTTTTATTACAATGGTTCCTTTGGCTTTGTTTTTGAGAGGAAAACCACCTGCTCAAGCAGAAGCTTTGAATGTAGATAAGAATGCACACTCGACAGTTGCAATAATTTCTCCAAATTTTCTGCAAGCTCTATTAATTGTTGCTGGTGTAACTTGCTGTGTTGCCATGTCTATGCCACAGGTTCACATCGTTGCGCATTGCGTTGATTTGAATATAGGAGCGAAGCGAGGTGCTGAGATGCTTTCAGTTATGTTTGGTCTGGGAGTAGTAAGTAGAATACTCTTTGGGTTTCTAACCGATTGGATTGGAGCTGCTTGGGCTCTATTTATTGGCTCATCGCTCCAGGCGCTTTCTTTGCTCCTTTATCTTCCTGCAGACAGTTTAATTTCGTTATTTATTGTGTCAGCAATGTTTGGTTTATTCCAGGGAGGTATTGTCCCTGCTTATGCTGTTCTGGTACGAGAGCACTTTCCAGCCAGCCAAGCGGGGGTCCGCGTTGGCCTAGTCTTATCTGCTACTATTGGGGGTATGGCATTTGGTGGTTGGTTGTCTGGTGAGATTTATGATTGGACTCTTTCCTACCAGGCAGCTTTTTTAAACGGATTTATTTGGAATTTATTCAATTTAATAATCATTTCCTTCTTACTGTGGAAATTAGGAAAAAAAACTATAAACCCATTATTCAAGAAGGAGTATGTTAATACGCCTGCGGTGGGTCGGTGGCCTGGTCCCTTATCCTGATTTTGAACGATTTTGTTGCAAAACAGTATACATTAGCGAGCAGTCCATCCTCCATCAACAACTAAACTGGAGCCGGTTACCATTCCCGAGGCAGGAGATGCAAGATAAACGACAGCATCCGCAACATCCTCAACACTGCCTAATTTACCCATTGGTATTCTGCCTAGAGTATCCTTTGCAAAAGCTGCATCCTCAAAAAAAGGTCGGCTGAGTGGTGTTTCAATAAACGTAGGGCCAACGGAATTTACTCGAATCCCATGAGGAGCTAATTCAACCCCCATTGCTTTAGTTAATCCTTCTATTGCGTGTTTACTAGCACAATAAACGGTACGATTAGGGGCTCCTACATGACCCATTTGGGATGACATGTGAATTATAGAACCGCTGTGTCCTCTCTCTATCATTCCTCGGACAACTATCTGGGCCATCACAAAAGCGCCGCGAACATTCAGATTTAGAATAGTATCTAGATTAGATAAACTCACATCTAGGAAAGGTTCAGGGATATTTGTGCCTGCGTTATTGACGAGAATATCTATACGACCAAGTTTCGGGACTATTTTTGCAATTTGTTCTGGTGCAGCTGCGTCGCATATTGAAACCTTTGCCGCGCCGCCAAAGGCCTCAATTCGATGCTTGAGATCTAGCAGGTCATCTTCAGTTCTGCTCATAATAATTAGTTTGGCACCTGCTTCTGCTAACGCTATTGCGCAGGCTTCTCCCAACCCGCGGCCAGCTCCTGTAACTAGTGCAGTTAAGCCATCTAGCCGGAAACGCTCCAAAGAGCGTGTTTTCTTTTTTGGTTCCATGGGATTAATTCCAAACCTTAATTCGTATTTTAATTGATGAGATTTCCATCCACTTAAATCAAAGTTGCTTGATTTAGTTAGTCGGTTTTCCCGCAATGTTACTACCTCCATAACGTCGCACCCGCAAATCTGCTTGTTCTTTGTGACCTGCAAACCCTTCGATTTCGCACAACCTCGAACAGTATTCGCCAATCATGGCGCTTGCTTCAGGAGTTTGAATTCGCTGATAAGTACAGGTTTTCAGGAACTTGCCAACCCAAAGGCCTCCCGTATATCTAGCAGCTTTTTTTGTGGGTAAAGTATGATTCGTACCGATAACCTTATCTCCATAAGAGACATTAGTTTCTGGCCCTAAAAAGAGGGCTCCATAGTTTGTCATATTTTCAAAAAAGTAATCAGGACTGCGAGTCAAGATTTGAACATGTTCCGATGCTATTTCATCTGCAATTTTTAACATTTCAGCATCATTCTCGCAAACTATTACCTGTCCATGATCCTGCCATGCCAAGCGTGCTATTGGTGCGGTAGATAATACATCTAACTGGCGATCAATCTCCTTTAAGGTATCTTTCGCTAATTTTTCTGAAGTTGTTAATAAAATAGCTGGCGATGTCGGTCCATGCTCTGCCTGTCCTAATAAATCTGTCGCGCACATTTCTCCATCAACAGTCTCATCGGCAATTAGTAATGTCTCAGTAGGGCCAGCAAATAAATCAATGCCAACCCTTCCATAGAGTTGCCTTTTTGCCTCGGCTACAAAAGCATTCCCTGGGCCAACCAACATGTCTATTGATTGTATTGATTCTGTCCCAAGCGCCATCGCACCAATGGCTTGGATCCCTCCCAAACAATAAATCTCATCGGCACCGGCAAGATGCATTGCAGCGATAACTGCTGGATTTGGTTGCCCTTCAAAAGGAGGGGACGCTGCTATAATTCGTTTTACCCCAGCAACTCGGGCGGTGACAACGCTCATGTGGGCAGATGCAACCATTGGGTACTTGCCACCTGGCACATAACAACCCACGCTATTTATTGGTATATTCTTATGACCTAGAATTACTCCAGGCAGGGTTTCGACCTCAATATCTGTTATTGCTGTGCGTTGAATTTCTGCAAAGTTCCGAACTTGGGTTTGTGCAAACTTTATATCCTTTATGTTTTCTTCAGTCAGTTGCCCAAGACAGAGATCTATTTCTTTTTGGGAAAGGCGAAAAGTTTCTGGTTTCCAGTTATCAAATTTCTTCGATAGCTCTTTAACGGCTGCATCACCATATTTTTCAATATCAAATAAGGTTTTCTCGACAGCAGACTTAACAGAAATATTTTCCTCCGCTTTTTCAGCGTCTGAAGAACCAGTCTTTAGAAAAATTGCCATTACCATAACTCCAGATAGAAGACTAAGAAACTCGTTCCTATTTTTTATGGTAAATTTGAGTTGTAATAAAGTCTAATGGTGATTTTTTTAACTTGAACGGTTCGCCTAACGATTAGCTTTTTTAGATTAATAGTAACCATTTCAACTGAGATTCCAGTCGCGAGCGCTGGATTTATTTTCTTTAATGGCCTTATTACCTAATTTTAAAACTCGATCAATAGATGGCCATCCAATTAGTCCCGCTACTGTCTTTGCTGCGCAAAAATCCCATTTTTTATGATTTTTTGCGACACCATTTATGAACTCAAGGTCCTTCTGAAGAGTTATAATCCCCTTATTTACACCAAAAACCCTAGCCTTCATTTGTTCCATCAGTTTAATCGCCAAAAGGTTAAAATATGGAAATATCGGTTGTGATCATAATTTTGAGCAATAATTGAGCCTAGTGATTTTTCTTTGACCTATTCATGCTATTTACCCCTTTATTTTTAACTCTGCCTAATAAACATAGTGGATTTTTACAGAAACCCTTGTGGTAAATGTCACGGATCTGTTTGCTTAAATTTATAAATACATTCTATGATTATCGGATTCTGGTCTAATATAAATTCTGAAAGTAAAAACCAATTTAAGGAACTTGGTATGGCACTAGAGCGAACACTCGCAAAAATGTACTTGCTAAAGGATATCCCAGAATTGCAAATTAGAATTTTAAATGACCGGTGTAGATGGCGCAATTTTGAGCAGGAAGAACTAATTCTAAACCTTAATGATAAGAGCACGGACGTCTATTTTATTGTTCAGGGTGAGGTTAGAGTTACAGTTTTTTCTGAGAGTGGTCGTAGGGTAATCATGAATGATTTGAAGCCGGGAGAACATTTTGGTGAATATGCAGCGATTGATGGCGAGCCTAGATCTGCAACTATTGTTGCCATGAACCGAACTGTTGTTGCTCAAATGCCCTCCGAAATCTTTAATGCATTGTTGGTGGAGCACCCTTTCTTAGCGTTAATAGTTATGAGGTCGATGGTGTCTGTAATACGTACGCTGAACGAACGTGTAGTTGAATTCAGTACTTTGGGTGTAAGGGATCGTATTCATGCGGAATTATTACGGCTGGCCCATGCGGGACGAGTAGTAGAAGGGGCAGGTCGAATATCACCGCCGCCTACACATGCAGAAATAGCGTCGCGAATAAGTACACATAGAGAAGCGGTTACCCGAGAATTAAAACAGCTGGAGCGTCAAGGAGTGATTGAAAAAACAAAAGGCTCTATCGTAATAAAAGATATTGAGAAATTTGAGAGATTAGTCTCCAATGCCCGCGCAGGTAAAACAGATAAATTGTTTAACTAATTAATTTTTGTGAATATGAATGCCCCATTTTTTTGGAAATATAGGATGAAAAAAAAAGTACTTTATCTCGTTAAAGCGGATAAAATTTTTTATGATCTCATACGGTCAATAATACCCACAGAGCGATATGAACTCATGACCCTAGAAGACGGGTCAGTTGAAGAACGTAATCGCCTCTTAGCTGAAGCAGAGCTAGTAATTGTTGGTGGTGCAAGGATGTCTGCTGCGGATGTTGACGTTGCCGCTAAATGCCGCCTCGTTCTGCATCAAGGGGTCGGCTACCATGATACAGTGGCAACGGATATTTTAATGAAACGACAAATACGGCTTGCTGTAACTCCACAAGGTACTAGTGAAGGTGTTGCCGAGCATGCCATCATGATGATGCTAGCGACCGGACGCAGACTTGCCTTTTGCGATTCAGAGTTGCGCGTGGGCCGCTGGCATTCAAATACCTTTCGTTCCTCTGCGCGACAATTATTTGGTGCTACTGTGGGAATAATTGGTTTTGGGCGTATTGGGAAGCAAGTTGCGAAACGATTAATTGGCTTTGACACAAAGACAATTTATACGGATTTAATCGAAATAGAGCCGGAAATAGAGATGGAATTAAAAACTAAGCGGGTCTCTATGGAGACATTACTATCTGAGAGTGACTTTGTGACTTTACATGTTCCTCTTACTGACTGTACTCATCATTTAATAGATGAGGTCGCATTAGCTAAAATGAAGGTTGGTGCTACTTTAATCAATTGTGCAAGAGGACCAGTTGTATCAGAATTAGGATTAGTAAATGCACTACGATCGGGCCATATCGGTGGTGCTGGATTGGATGTATTTGAAATAGAACCTCCGCCTACCCCTAATCCTTTTGCAGATTTTCCTAACGTAGTTTTAACGCCGCACCATGCTCCTGGTACGAGAGATACAATGATTGTAAAATTTAAGGAAATTTTTGCTAACGCAGACCGGTTTTTTAACGGAGAGCGCATGGAGAATGAGATCAGTTTGATTTAATATTAGTAATTTTATTTCCGCTGGCAAACGGGTACGTTTAAGTACAAACGAATTTTTAGAGAGTACTACCATGACTTTGATTGATCTAAACTCTGACCTTGGTGAAAGTTGGGGTGTCTATAGTAAAGGTGAAGATCAGGCTGTGCTATCAGTCATAACCAGTGCGAATGTCGCATGCGGATATCATGCGGGCGATCCAACGGTGATGCGGGATACGCTGCAGACGGCGAAATTGAGAGGTGTTGCGGTAGGTGCTCACCCTAGTTACTTGGATCTGCCAGGTTTTGGTCGCCGGCGTATTGTGGGGGATAGCCTAGAAGTGTTAGAGCGGCAAATAGCTTATCAAATAGGAGCTTTGCAAGGTATAGCGGCAATGACAAATACCGTCGTAACTCATGTTAAAAGTCATGGGTCCCTAGGCAATGTAGTGGCAGAGGACGATGAGGTGGCACTTTCTGTTGCCAAAGCTATTAAGTCGGTAGATCCCAACCTTATTATGGTAGTTATGCCGGGCATGGCAACCGAGCGCGCCGGTGAAAAGGTGGGCCTCCGCCTCGCTAGGGAAGTCTATGCAGATCGTGGTTATCAAGATAATGGCAATTTAATACCAAGAAGTGAGGAGGATGCAATTATCAAGGACCCCAAAAAAGCCTCAGAAAGGGTTCTAATAATGTTAGAAGAACAGGCCGTCATGACTAATTCTGGAAAAAAGATCCCCGGGCGTATCGATACAATTTGTGTGCATGGCGATAATCCATCGGCATTGAACATAGCAACTCAAATTCGTAGTTCAATTGTGGAAAATGGCATTACCCTAAAACCTTTTCATGAATTTGTTTAATAAACGTATAATGGTTTTTAGCTTGGGCAATCGATGACTTCTTCACTTGTTTTATTTAGATCTAAACAACAACTAAAGAGTTACTGAAGTAACCCACCTGAATTGTTCAGGATTGTTGGTGGATGCATATTAGTTTTAAATATTTAGGAGGCTTGCCAGATGAAACAAACAGTGTGGCCGGAAAATAAAAGGTTAGCTCTGTCAATTGTTATCAATGTAGAGGAGGGATCAGAGCTTTCAATAGCTGAGGGCGATCGAGGACCAGAGCCGGTCGACGAACTCGGTGTAGTATTGAGAAAACCCATCAGGAATTATGGCAATGAAAGCAATTATCAGTATGGTATTAAACGGGGTGCTCCCCGGATTATGGAGCTCCTAAAAAAACATAACATTCAATGTACTTTTACAGCCGCTGCACTAAGCCTTGAAAGAGCACCTGAACTTACGCAGAAAATCATTGAAGGTGGACATGAGGTTTGTAGTCATGGATGGCGTTGGATTCATCAATTCAACATGAATGAGGAAGAAGAAAGAGATTTTATAATCAAGGCGGCAGACTCTATTGAGAAGACAACAGGAATAAGGCCGGTAGGTTGGTTGTCACGATATTTACTTACACCAAATACAAGGCGACTCCTTATCGAAAATGGCTTTTCTTACCACATGGACGACTATTCAGATGATATGCCGTTTTGGGATCATATTGATAAAAAACCTATTTTGATTCTTCCTTATGCCTTGGATAGCAATGACATGAAAATGTGGACTGCGCCTGCCTTTACGCCTGAACAATGGTTTCAGTATGCTAAAGATACATTTGATAGGTTGTATCTTGAAGGCGAAAGGGAACCTCGTATGATGTCTTTTGGAATTCATTTGAGAATTATTGGCCGACCTGGGCGGTTTATTTGGTTTGAGCGTTTTCTTGAGTATGTTTTGAGTTATGAACAGGTTTGGGTTACCACTCGAAAAGAAATTGCAGACCACTGGCAAAGCAGTTATCCGTTTAGTTCTGAAGAATTATGAATATAGTGCTAAATCGAGTCTAACAATCGACTATAAAGTAGTAATTTTTTTATAAATCAAAGAGAGATCCTCTTTGGAGATTTAAGGGGTAATTGTAATATGAAAGATGCTATCGAGCGCTTTGCAGATCATATCGTAGAAACTAACTTTTCAGATATCCCAGATACGGCTATTCATTCTGCTAAGACTTTTATTTTAGATACACTTGGTGTCGGTCTAGCGGGATCTACTGGGCCTTATGTTGAAGAACTTTTAAATGCCTATTCTTCAGCGTCTCCTGCTGAACTCGCTTCTAGAGTTCTAGGGCAAAGAGCTAAAATTAATTCTGCAGATGCAGCGTTAATAAATGGGTTTCAGATACATAATTCTGAGTTTGATTGTGTGCATGAAGAAGCTGTAATTCATACGATGACTGTTTTATTGGCAGTTCTGCTTGCAGATGCTGACCGTAGAGGAAAAATTAATGGTATAGAGCTATTAAAATCAGCTATACTCGGCGTTGATGTTGCGTGTAATCTAGGTGTTGCATGCACGAGTGGCCTTCAATTTTTCAGACCTGCAACGGCTGGTGCATTTGCGGGTGTCGCCGCAGTTGGTAGTGCCCGAGGTTATGATAAGGAACAATTGATACGAGCATTCTCCCTTGCGTACATACAATTATCTGGAACGATGCAGGCGCATACGGAAGGGTCGTCCTTGCTTGCGTTACAAATTGGGTTTAATGCCAGAAACGCTCTTATAGCCTGCGATTTGGCCGAGAATGGTTTGCCTGGACTTCAAGGAGTTCTAGAGGGTCGTTTTGGCTATTTTGGATTAATAGAGGCGCAAGGTGATATTCGCTCAGTCCTTTCAAGCTTGGGGAAGACTTGGCGAATAAATGAAGTTGCTCATAAACCATTTCCGAGCGGCCGAGCTACACACGGCATCGTAAATGCAATCCAAGAAATACAGAATTTGAATACAATTAATGTTGATCAGATAGACAGTGTTGAAGCAAAGGTCCCGTCGCTGACACATCACTTGGTCGGAAGACCTATTCATGATGCAATGGAAATCAGCTACGCTCGTTTAAATGGGCAGTATGCAGCATCAATCATGCTTCAGAAGCGTTTTATAGATATAGACGATTTTACCATTGATGCGATCCGAAATAAGGGTTCGTTAGATCTCGCCAGAAAAGTTCATATAAAGATAGATGATAATCCAGACCCTAACGCCCTTTCCCCGGTTGAAGTCGAGATTCGAATGGAAAATGGAGAAAAGTTTTTTAAACGACTTGATACCGTTTACGGCAACCCAAATAAACCATTAACTCGAGATGCTCATTTGGCCAAATTTAGACGTAACTGGAAAGCTTCTGCTATTTCTTTACCTATTGAAGACGGTGAAGAAATCATTAAAATTATAGATAACTTAGAGGAAGTTGAGGACATCCGAGTGTTACTAGATTTGGCAACAGGGTAGGCGTTTCGTGAGTAGTTATTTTAGACAGGCAGACCCCAAAACCATCCTTGCCGACTATCCAATTGGAAATGAATTTCGTTCCAAAATAGGTAAAATGAATGTTGAACAAATAAGAGATTTACAGGAAAACCGTTTCCTCCAACTGATAGACAAGGCTTGGACAAATCCGTTCTATTTACGCCGGTGGAGTTCTGTTGGTTTAGAGCGTGGGGACATCAACAGTCTAGACGATATAACAAAAATCCCAACTTTTTCAAAATCCGATTTAATGGAGAGTGTTGAAGAATACCCCCCTTTTGGAGACTTTATTGGAAAAGCTAATTGGTCAGACGGTGATAGGGTGGTTATGCATACAACCAGTGGTACCACCGGTCATCCGCAGCCACTTTTTTATGGCCCACGAGACCGCGAGATACAAAATGCTTTACTTGCTCGAGCTTACCTCCTTCAAGGGTTAAAACACGACGATATTGTTCATTCTGTATATGGTTTTGGGATGGTGAATGGTGGACACTATATAAGAGAAGCACTGCTCCATTACACAAATGCACTTCTCTTGCCGGCTGGAACAGGCTTAGAAACAAGGTCAGAACAACAAATCGATCTTATGCGAAGATTCGGTGCAACCGTTATTGTTGGGTTTTCAGATTATATAATAAAATTAGCTGAAGTAGCTAAAAAAGTTGGTCTGGACCCCTCTGCTGATCTCAAAGTAGGCATGGTTTCTGGCCATCTAGCCGAAGATGGGGGAAGTGCAATGGCTCAGGCTTGGGGGGGGATTGAATGTTTTGATTGGTATGGTGTTGGCGACACTGGAATTATTGCAGCAGAGGGACCTGACCATGATGGGCTCTATATTTGGGAAGATGCCCATATTGTAGAGATACTGGATCCAGAAACTGGGAGAACAGCCATAGACGGAGAACAAGGGAATATTTGTGATACCGTTTTATTTAAAGACACGGTTTACCCCGTTATTCGTTTCGATACTAAAGATGTCTCTACTATTTTACCGGGAACCGGAGACCTGGATTTGCCATTTAGGCGATTAGCGGGTTTTCAAGGTCGTAGTGATAATATGATTAAACTAAAAGGAATTAATATTTACCCTACAGGTATTGCGTCAATTTTGAGAGAGATTCAGGAGTTAAATGGCGAGTACTTTTGCCGACTGGAAAGAAAATCTGAAACAGATATCATGACAGTCGTTTGCGAAACTCATGGGAGAAACCATTCTAGCGAACTTACTAATCGCATCCGTCAGATTTTAAAGCAAAAGCTTGGAGTCGCTCTTGAAGTTGAAATAACAGGAATTGGAAGTACTGCTGATTATACTCAAATCAACGCGCGACAGAAACCCATCCGCCTCATCGATTTGCGAAAATGAATGCTTCTTATTGATGACGGTTTAAAAAAAATAAATTTGAAGCAAATGCAGTTGGCTATTCATCGTAACCAGGGTTCTCTCGGTTGAGTTTTCGAAGTAAAGCAGGCCACTCAAATTGCCCAATTGGACGATGCCCGGATGCGCTTATTGCTTTTTTTGATCTTTCGATAGAAATGTCTTGAACGGCTTTGGAGATTTCCTGCGCAGGTGCTCCAGCTTGTTGAAATGATAACTGAAATCGGCAGGCTCTTTCAGCCCGAAACATCCAAACAAACGCCTCTGCAACTGTTTTTCCAACAGTTAATAACCCGTGGTTTCTCAATATAAGGACGTTATTGCTGGATAGATCTTCGATAAGGCGGTCCCTTTCCCCAAGGTCAAATGCTGGCCCTTCATAGCTATGATAACTTGTTTGTGCAATCACAGCTAAAGCCATTTGTGTCAAGGGAAGTAAGCCTGACTTTTGCGTTGCAACGCCTAGTCCCGCCGCTGTATGCGTATGCATGACACATCC
>MDSX01101464.1_pt1 | contig 17606 bp, 15 predicted proteins | sample 811141 | NCBI WGS metagenome assembly MDSX01 (sample SAMN05326642, study PRJNA326480) | marine metagenome | isolation source: seawater | place: Atlantic Ocean: South East | collected 2010 | reverse complement strand
TATTTTTGTTTGAAGTCTGAAGGTCGTTATAAAGACTTCTGTTAAGAAATAGATTTTGACCAATAAGATTTGACTCAAAATACAGTTTCTTAATGTACACAATCAAATTCTTATGAGAAACATTTTTCTATTTCTGATTTGCGCTTTAATCTCGTTAGGCCTGAATGCTCAGATTTATAATTATGCAGATGACAATCCCGTTGAACTTGGGAAAGTAAGTTGGTTGAGAAATTATGACGAAGCTTTAACAAAAGCTGAAAAAGAAGACAAACCTGTCTTTATTTTGTTTCAAGAAGTTCCAGGTTGTGGAAATTGTACAAAATATGGTCAAGAGATCATGTCTCATCCTCTTATTGTAGAAGCTAAAGAAGATGAGTTTATTCCACTAGCTATTTACAACAATAAAAAAGGTCACGACAAGGAAGTCTTAGATCACTTTGGAGAACCCTCTTGGAATAACCCCGTAGTGAGAATGATATCCAAAGATGGGTCTTTCTTAGGATCAAGAATAAGCAACTTCAAATCCACAGCACTATTGATCAGTGAAATGTCAAAGGCTTTGAAAAAAAGTAAGAATCAATCACCCCAATATCTAAAGCTTCTTGCCGAGGAGTATAGCGCCATTGAGAATGGAAGTGACGACTTTTATTTAAGTATGTTTTGTTTTTGGACAGGTGAAAAAGAAATAGCTCAACTCAAAGGAGTAATAGCAACAGAAGCAGGTTTTATGCATGGTCGAGAAGTGGTCAAAGTGAAATATGATAAGTCAAAAACTGATATAGATAGATTGGCCACGAAAGCAGGTCAAGTAAATTGTGCAGATCAAGTGTTTACGGATGTAAAGGCAAAAGGGAAGTTTTCTCATAAGAAAACTGGTAAATACCGCAAGGATATTCAAGACAAATATTATCTACTACATTCTCCCCTGAAGGCTATCCCGATGACCAATTATCAAAAAGCCAAAGTAAATAGCGCATTAGGATCTGGAATGGATGCGATGATGTTTCTTTCGCCTCGACAATTGCATCTTTTAGAAAAAAGTAAAAAAGGTGCGAACTACATTGATAAAGACATTGTTAATTCACGGTATACTTCTACAGGCCGATGAATCATTATAATGGGTAAATAATTACTCATCATTGGCTTAGAAGCTGATTTAAAAGATTAATTAAGCGTCCTTTGTAATAAGATGAAAGAAGAATTGCGCAGATTAGAATCAGCAAAGATTCCTACTGATCATGGGTCATTTGAAATGATCACTTATGAAAGTGATAAAGGTGATTATTCACCTCATATTGCAATGGTGAGTAAAAATTTCAATTCTGCCAATCCCATTTTAGTAAGAGTCCATTCGGAATGTATCACAGGTGATCTATTCGGCTCTAAGAGGTGTGACTGCGGTAAGCAACTTGATCAAAGCCTAAAAAGAATTGCCGATGAAGGTGGAGTGCTAATCTATTTAAGGCAAGAAGGAAGAGGAATAGGGATAGTTAATAAACTTAAAGCATATAACCTTCAAGATGATGGTCTGGATACTAGAGAAGCAAACACTGCTCTAGGATTTCCAATAGATGAAAGAGATTTTGAAATAGCCATAAATATACTCTCAGATCTAGGGGTGAAAAGTATTATGCTCATGACTAACAATCCTTCCAAAGTACATGCCTTTAAGTCCACGGCCATTGACATAGTCAAAAGAGAAGAAATAATCATTCCTCCATGTGTCGAAAATCTAAAGTACTTACAGACTAAACAAGACGACATGGGGCACATGCTTGGTATGAGTATAGAAGAGGTCATACGTTAAAATACATAGAGCATCTTCTACAATTGGAACTGCACATTCCACAAATCTCATTCTATATAAAAAGACCTGAAGAATGAACATTTGTAGTACAGTTTAATTGTTCAGATGATTTAGACGCCTCCCATCCCAGTCCAAACTCATAACTTTTTTTGCATTTGAGTAATTTCCTTTTTCAAATTCAATAGCCGATCCTTTGACTATTACAAATTTATTAGGTTCTCCCAATGCATCCGTGGGGAACTGTAATTCAAAAAGTGAATCTCCTTTCATATCTTCTTCTAGATAACTAAAGTCTGGAAGTGAACTTGTATATATAGGTCCCTGAATCAAGTGTGATACTGATTGAAAGCCTGAACAAGATTCTTCATCATCAGATGAAATCTTGATCACTCTTTCTAGATTGTCAACACCTTCAGGCTTCAAAATATCAAGTGCTACCCATCCTCTTGGATGCATAGTCTTATCATATATTTCTCTTCTACCTAAAGGAGTAATTTCAACGAGTTTCATCCGATGTTGCAAAAGACCATTTTGTTCTACATTATCTATTTTCATATACCCCTTGAAATTTTCATCTGTAATAAAAAGTCCTGATAAATAGTTTCTGGATACAAATCCTTTACGAAGATTATTATGGTAAGCATAAATAATCTCACAATATTCTTCATATTCATTAACTTTTGTAATGTTAATCACTGTGCCCTCTTTCATTTTGTCAATGATTTTCGCTTTAGATGATGCCGTTGATCTTACATTTAAAGCATCAGCAGTGACCATATGCTTTCCAATCATCGATTCTCCTAGCATTTGGTATGCATTATAGGTATCATCATTGTATGTTGGCATTTGGGACAATAGTGAAAAGTTATGGCCAATAAAAAGCCAAATAATAAGCAATCTGTTCATGGTGATAATATTTGGTTGTGAAAAAGAGACAGCAAGGTGAGTAGCGAGAAAACGAATTTTCTTCCTCAGATTATTGTATAATTCTTCTTTTTATTAAAATAGGCTGATAAATAGTATTCTGATAATCAATACTTTGCGCAATGCGAATTTTGAAAATTATATCAATCATTCTTGCCGTTCTAATAGTTGGAGGAGGCATATTTGTCAAGTATTACTTCTATTCTACTCCAACTGAACCTACTAATGAAATTTGGACACCCCACATAGGTAGAGATACGACGGTAGGAATCTTACCTGACGCATTTGCAAACTACTATTCATACACTTTTATACGCCCAAGTAAGAACATTGGATTAAGAATCAAAGGAAAATTTCCAAGCACTCGATACATGAGTTTTAATGTATATGACATAAGGAATAAAGCCACCCAAGGATCAATTATTGATTATCAAATAGAAAGTGATTCTGGGAAGCCCAATCCATTCGAACCCAACCCCACTGGATTAGAAACTGGTGAAGATTTTACGGTTCATTTAATCCCCAATAAATACGTAAAATCAGACTTAAACAACTCCCTTGGCTTCGAAAATGACATCAGAACTTTACTAGTGGTAATCAGGCTTTACGATTTCAATATTGACGATTTTGGAGGCGTAGACTTCCCCACTGTTCAAGCTATTAAATTGAATGAAAATGAGTTTGAACCCACTCATCTTCCACGCCCTTTAGATCTGAGATCCATTGTACGAAAAAGATCATTACCATCCATGGTAAAAAGACTGGAAAAACTCTACCAAACCGAAAAAAATGCCCCTCTTGATGCTTTTAAATCGAGCCAACATAAAACAATCCCTTTTCATGCTGTAGACAAAAGAGGATATATAGAAAACAATGACAATCAATATCTTATGGCCGCTATTACCAAACAAGACAATGAAGTCTATTTGTTCAAAATAAAAGCTCCGACTTATACGACAGGGCCAGAAAATATCAATCAGACGGAGGTAAGATACTGGTCATTCAATCTTGGAAATTCAGCTACATACAATTTTAATGGCCTAAAAGACGAAGACATTTTACTAGATGAAAACGGTTTTGCTAATATTGTATTAGCCAGCTCTGATCATGACATTGAAGAGCGATCAAAAGACTTAGGGTTCAATTTCATGGAATGGAATATGCCACATAAAAAAGGTCTAATCTTATTCAGACACATGCTAGCAAATCCAGATTTCTCCGTTCAAATTACAGATGTCCCGATTTTTGATACCATTGACGTTGACTTCACACCTGTAGAAGCTCAAAACTATATTGGTGATTATTCTCCTCAAGGATTGAGAATGTCTAAGCAAGAGTTTTTAGGTGAATACAATGTCCCCATTAAAATTCAAGTAGAGGATGGAATTTGATTGGTTATGGTTGGAAATGAAGTAAATTTCTTTCTAGCAAACACATGTCACCACTTTTCCTTTTGAAATCCAGAAAATCAAAATAGATATTCTCCTTCATACCTATTTCTTCAATCTCTATACGGACGATTCTTTCTTTAATACTTAATAAACTTTGAGGATCACTTCCATCTTTGTTAACTATCATTTCACTTATCTTTTCTAATCTCTCCTTCTCTTTTTGATGGATAACTTGATATTTATTTAAAGCTTCAATATCCCTAAGAATTTCCAACTTCAATGAAGAAAGTTCATTATAACTTTCTAATTCTTCCCTTTTGACCTTATTCGTTAATCTTTCTAATTCTAATCCTAATTCCCTAATTTTCAGGTTCTTAGTGCCAAATGTATTCAATGTGAATGCTAAACCTATAGATACCCTCTCATCCAGTGAATTGACATGGGGCCCTTGATATCTTACCTGAGCAAAATCAATAAATTGTTTATTTTCAGCTTCTTCGAGGTCAATTTCTTTTTTAATGAGTTCTTGCTCATAAGCATCTTCAGAAAGACTCGATTCCATTTCTTTCTGACCTAATATTTGATTCTTAATTTGATCAATTCTTATGAAGTTTTTAAAACTAAAATCGACATCTTCATCAAAACCGTAATCCTTTGATATGGTCTTCAGATCCAATTTAGTTTTTTCAATAAAAAACAAAGCTTCACTCCTATCTCGTTCTAACTTTACTTTTTCATTAAAATCAAAAGTTAGAGCGGACTCAAGTCGATCCTGAACAATTTTCTTATCGTCATATATTGAGACGATATTCTCATACTTCTCTATTTCAATAGACTTAATGTAAAGGTCTATCCATGACTCATGAGCACTCTGATTTATATCACATCTCCATTCTTCAATTGCAAAATCAGGTTCATTTAGAATATGCTCGGCTAATTCTTTTTGTGCCTTTATTTTTTTTGGAGTGCTTGGCTTTACTCTGAAGGTATATTCTTGTTTATTAGGGTCAAAATCTCTGGACTCTGTTCTAAAATCTAGTTCTTCAATGAGGGATGGTTGTATTGATTCTAAATCTCTTTGAGTTGTCAATTCTAATCCATCTATACTGTTTTTTATAAAAGCATCTCCATTTATTTGTCCTTGCACTGAGTAACTAAACGAGATCAATAGAATGAGGTAAAGAACTTTCATCCTCATTTCTTTTTTATAATGGAAATATGAGTAAGGCCTACTTTCTCTTTTTGTAAAAACTCGTTTTCTTTAGTAATAGAAAGAATCACTTCACGTCCATAGGTTTTCACTTGAGTCATCTTTCTAAGCCTTGTTGGTATTTCTATGATTCGTGAACCCAGTCCTGTCACTTGGCCCTCATAACTAATTTCTGGATTCTTTAAAGAGTAAACTTTAAATCTATTGCCCTTTTCTACTTGCAATGTCATATCCTCATGGACGTAACCTCTGATATATCCTGAGTGAGGTTCATAAAATGTTAACAAAGTGGAATATGAAGGAACATGTTCATCTTCTTTACACGAAATATTTCCAATGAGGCCATCACCAGGAGCTACAACAGCAATAGGAATAATTTTTTGATTCTCATCGAAATTTTGCTCTTCTTCGATTTGACTAATTTCTTGCCAGAAAGGGTTTTGCCCTTGCTCAAGCTCTTTCTTTTTACCATCAATCTTCAGATCAAATAGGACTTTGATCTGATTAAATTCTGATCTTAATTCCTTTAGTTTTTCCTCTAAAGGATTATAACTCGATTGCTGGCTACTTATATTTGTTAAACCTTCAGTAAGACTCTTTTTGAAATTGATCTCTTTTTCTAGGGCATCTATTTCTTGATTGACTTTATTAATTTCAGATGATTGCTCTTGAGAAAGAACTGCTAATTCATTTTCTTTATCAGTCTGCCATCTATGAGCTTCATCTCTTAATTTTTCAATTTTGTAAGTATAATCGTCAAGAGTTTCTTTAGACTTTCTCCGTGTGAGATTCAAAAGTGTGTCACCTTTGTGTACTTCTTGACCAGGGGAAACCAAGATTTGATCCACTACAACAGAATAATTGTAGTTTATCTTAGTCTCCTCACTTTCTGCAAATCCATAAAATGACAAAGGAGCACTTCTATTTTCCATTCCTAATATGAAAAACAGACCGACACCCAATACTAACACCGTGATATAAAATAGATTGATTTTTTTCATATCTATAATCTTGTCGGTTGCTTTTTGAAATTAATTCTAAGATCCTCTAGGCCATTTATGGTATTTAGTTTTTCGGTTAACTGTGTGATTGTCATCCTATCTCTGAGTCGGATAAGATAGGTAAACTCTTGAAGATTTTCACGGGACACCTCTTCTCTTATTGGTACACCAGTATCAGTAATTTTGTCAATTTTCTTTGGGTTCAAAAATCTAATCTGATCAAGCTCAAAGTTTCTAACAAATGGCTTCAAAAGATGCTCAATTTCCTTTTGAACTGAATCATTTTTAGGTACATGTAAGCGCAATTCACCAATCAGCTCATTTGCATTATTGAGCGGAGACCAGCTGAGAATAAATGCGCCTAAACAAAATACCAAAGTCCCTGTCAAAGCAATTCCATAACCTAGTACTCCACATGCAATCCCAGCTGCTAAAGACGCAAACATAAAAGTGATATTGCGTGGATCATCTAGTACCGTTCTGAATCTAATTATTGACAACGCACCTAATATCCCAAGGCCTCTTGCCACACTATCACCAATAGCTTGAAGCACTGTAGCTGCTACAACTCCAATCAGAGCCAAAGACTGCAAGAAATGAGCTCTCCTGTAAATACTTTTAGTAGTCAAATCATAAGTGATAGAAATCAAAGACGATAAAAAAAAGGCAAAGAGAGCGGTGATCAATATCACATAAAATGAAGGCGTATTAGGGTCGTAACTCAGTAGTTCTATATCAATCATATCACATTATGCCGAAATAATCTAAGTCTGCAAATTTAAAGATTTATTGAAACAACAAGAATCTATGAATTATGAGTGTCCATGATGATCAGTGATTTAAAATCACAAGTATTAAAGCTAATAGAACAGAAGTAGTGAATCCTGTCAGGAAAATAGCGAAAGCCTTTCTTATCATGGACATTTTAATTCCTAACCTAGTCCCTATATAATGCAAATCCTCGATGACATGACGATTAACCAGATTCCCATGAGAAATAGCATCTTGCACATAATCAGTGAATTCAGACTGATTCATTTTATAGAAATTACCGAAGAAAAAAGGACTAACATACCTTCCTTTTTGAAGATTGGATTGCCCTTGATTAAACTTTCCTGGTCTGAGGACTAAAGCTGATATATATATTGTTATCAAACTGGTGAGTATCAAAAGAATGATAGGATATACCAAGTGATACTTTTCTATAATATCCAAACGAGGGATAAAAAGAGGAACCATAAATGTCAACATTACCGCATTCAAACTTAGCAAGACATTGGCCTTATTATCCGCTATTCCAGTTAACTCAATATTATTTCTAAGTGTGGTTCGAATAATATTAAGCACATTTTTATTGAGCTTCTTTTCCTTATTGGTCTTAACCACATCTTCTATTTCCTTTTCTATGTCTAATATTTCCAAATTCATAAAAGGCTAAACGCATCAAAAGATATTAAAGTTTCTTTTTATATTGTCAAGTTACTAGATAATCTTTGTAATACTAACCCTTAAGTCTAAAAGCCCTCTTTCATATATTCATACAAAACAGGGCTCTAAAATCAACTAACTCTTCTAGATGCTTTGATTATACTAAGACACTTCTGCTTGAACTAAATTAGAACTTGGAATAACATGCTCAGGCTCTGTAGTGGATTCATAAGTTTCATTGTAATCAGATCTCACTGTTCCTAACAATCTATCCCAAATCAGAAAATACAAACCATAATTACCATTAAACTTATCATGATGAAGATTATGAGCTACTGATGTATTTACATATTTCCCTATCCATGTCTTATGAAACCCTTTGGGATATAACTCAAAACCTAGATGCCCATAGACATTATATATTATTTGGAATAAGAAGAACATCCCCATAGCCTCTTGATGAGTGGGAATAGAAAAAGCAATTATAGGAATAATGAGTGCCTCTAAGAATCCCTCTATTGGATGAAATGCGTATGCTGTCCATGGCGATGGGTTAGTAGATTTGTGATGTACTAGGTGAACATGCTTGAATAAAAACGGATGATGCATAGCTCGGTGCATCCAATAGAAATATGTGTCATGAATGGCAAACATTAATACCCAAGACAAGATGTAATATGGCCATCCATAATCAGAAATATTTTGATAGTTATTAGTGTATTCACCAAAATAAAAGAAAACCAATAATGCCATTGTTGCGAAAATGGTCACTGATATCATTGAGTACATAATATCTCGACCATAATCTGTAAATTTTGGAAGACTCTTTTGCACTTTTCTAAACCACATTGGTTTTTTAAGAATGATGTAGAATATGACAAATGCTGCCGTTGCAAATTTGAAATAGTCACTTACTATTCCCAATGCCTCTTTCGACCAGAATTCAAAAAATGTTTGTTCCATGATGATGTGTTTTTGTCGTTGAGACTAAAGTATGATCGTGGACATGTCAAATCGTCTTAATCCATTGAATTGAATGGATTTGTACTTGAACTATTGGTCCAGCGAAATCGATTCAATAGGACTGGACCTGATCAATTTTTGAATACTGAGGGTGTTTTACCAGTAGATTTTTTGAAAAAAGCATTAAAAGTAGATTTGGATTTAAAGCCAGCATCTTGTGCAATAGCAAGGATGGTATAGTGATCAAAATTAGGGTCTTTCATCTTTTCTTTAACTTCTTCAATCCTGTATTCATTTATAAAATCGAAGAAATTTCTTCCATCTTTTTGATTTATAATTTGAGATAAGTAGCTATTGCTCAAGCCTGTTTTTTCTGATAATGTTGTCATGTTCAAATTTGGGTCGCGATACAGCTTTTCATCTTCCATCAACTTTTTGAGTTGATGATAATATTCATCTGTTTTAGATGAAAGTTCATTGGTTTCGCTACTTACATGTTTTTGATTAGCAATAGCGAAAATGGGAGTATCTAAAAGCTCTTGCCTAATAATCATTGAATATCCTACCCAATAGATCAAGAAAGTTAAACATAGAAGTGTCATTATTGCTAGTTCCAAACTAAAAGTACTTCTACTATAATCTGAAAGAGTGACAAGCAGCCAAAGTGCTGTCAAGGCAACTCCAGCAATCAAGACATTTCGTAACCAGGAAAGACTATGTGACTTAACTTCAGAGTAGTTTTCATACAATTTGATTTCATATTTTTTCAAAGATTTAATACTCCAAAAGAGAACTATGATTGTAAAAACAACAGCGTTAAGTTCTAAAGTATTAATCCAAAGGTTGAATTGCTCAAATTCTGAATCAAGTAAAAGGTCACCTCTTAGATAAAATGAAAATTTGTAGAACCTCAATGTCATCTCCAACATAATGGGGACAAAAAACAAGTAGTCTAGGCTTTTCCATTTATACTGAGGTCGAGTCAAGTAGAGAATAAAAAAGTACGTAGATGGAGGTATGAGATTAACCAGAAAAAAGGGATTATAACGAATAAATTCATGATATATCCGATGAGGAGGCATCTCCATTATACTGAGTAAATTGAGTAGAGCTAAGGCAAAAAGTAAAAGGGCCAAATACCGATTTGAAGTTTTATTCAATCTTTTCGTAGTAAGTAGAATAACTGACAATAAAAAGCCCTGGAAAGCTCCAAAAAGGATGAGTATATTGAGTATGCTAAGCTCGAATGTCATATAAGTGATAAAGAAAAGTCATTGAAATCAAGTATCATTGGATTTGTCAAAGTTTTATACAAATGAATAAAATAACCGAACAGGAAAAGAAAGAACTCATTATTCTACATCGTGCCCTAGTGATGGGTGCGTTTTTTATTATGGCTATAATCACATTTGTACTAGTTAAGCCTGATTTTTCAGATTTTAATTTTGAATTAGACATCCTACACATGGCAGGAATAGTTATAGCCATCATCAGCCCAGTAGTCGGATTTATAGCTTCCAAAAAGCAATTGAGTATAATTGACAAATCGAAACTTACTCAAGAGAATTACAATATTTTCAGAGCAGCTCATCTTCAAAAATGGGCAACTTTGGAAGGGCCTGTTCTAATAAATACTATTCTATTTTTTCTAAGTAAAAGTGCACTACTTTTATACGTTGCAATAACCATTTGGTTAGTGTTAATTAGAAGTGCTCCCAATTTTGACAATTGACTCAGCTAACAGAACCTATACCAAATCGAAAATTAAATTTTCATTATCAAGTATTGATAACATTTTGAAGATTACTATTCTTGTTTCTCAAGTCTATACCACCTTCTAAGATAGACTTCAAATTAGCCATATAAAAAGTCCAACCTCGAGTACATCCTACATAACTCGAAATTTTAGATTGCTCATCCGTTTCGATATCACTTTGTATCAACTCAAGGATATTTTCACCATCTTCTACTTTCACTTTTATTGTAACTATGTCGCCAAGAAATGTAAATATCAAATGAGACGAATCATATTCTAATATTTCTCCTTCAGCTACATCATCACTACCATACCACATCCAACAATAAGTATCGCCTCTTTCTACTTTTTCACTCCTATCTTTAGGTTCCATTTTCGAAAAAAACTGGGCATTGCTTAGAAACCAATTTTCAAGACTACTTTGACTTGTAAAGCTATTGAATATCACTTCTTTTTCGGCATTGATATTTATTCGTTTCGTGAATGTGGACCAATCATAATTACTCATACCAAATGATTTTATTTGCTCAATTTAAAACTAAAATCAATCTGAATAAAGCTATCTTCTATTTGATTATAAGTTAGAATCTATTCTGAGTAGAAGTTCTTATCTCCTAATGCGATACTAAGCAATTTGGAAGTATTCAAGATTTTTAATGATTGGATTATTATCTCAACTTCTTCTCTAAAACCAATTAGGGTTCTACATTTAAAATTTTATCCCTCTTCCTATACAAACTTGAATCTTCATTCGTCGTCTTCTTTCGATTTAATGCTTTTACCAGTCTTTCTGCAAAACCAACCATTCGCTCCACCTCATCAGTACGAGCTATTTTTAGTTTATTGAAAATGAGCAGTGAATCACCACTACATTCAATGTGTTGAACGTTTTCACCTTCAAAAAATTGAATTAATTCTTTTGTGAAAAATGACTTCATCTCATATTCATTTTGACCCATAAATAGGATTTTTTTAGAAAAATCAGGATACAATTCAAAATCTATATCCCTATAGCCAGAAAATGCCATCACCTTATCAAAAAGTCGATCTACAAAACCTTCCTTTTCCATTATAAATTTCGGTATGACTTTGTTGAGCTGAATGGTCATTATTGTAGAATTATACACTTCGGCAGAAAAAGAAGCTCCTTCATTAAAAGTTACATCAGCGATTTCCCATTGAACCTCCTTGTTATTAAATTTCCCTCTTAAGCAATTCGATTTTCGTTCTAATGGTCTGATTTCAAAAAATTGGAACTTTTTCAACAATGATGTATTCCAATTTACTGCACTATCGAATATCAATCCAGATTTTTCAGCAATAGACTTAAGGCCATTTTGTCTTGGCGTCAGTTTGGTATTGACATTATTTGATAATAATATTTTAAGTGATCTATTATAGTCAGAAGATGAAACATGGTGGTCTAACCCTTTGATGACAACATGACCTCCACTGTCTCTTTGATCATTCAAAAACTCAATAAGTTTATCCATATAAGTCATCCCTACTAACCTTGTCCCTGACATATCTATATTCACAGAAGCTCCAGAAGGAATAGATTCTGTAAGTGATGCTAGTTTGGGAATAGACAAAAAATTAGCAATTCCTCTGAGAACCAGATCGTACTCATTTTCTTCTTTTTTAACCAATTGACTTTCGGATTTTAAGGCCATTCCAAAAAACATACCTACCGGCATTCGAGCTAATAGAATATGCACCAGCAATGTAAATGAAGTACCTACCAGAATCCCAATTAATAAATCAGAGTAAAGTGTTATGACTACAGTGACAGCCATAAAGATTAGCTGCTCAATACCCATCTCGTAAACTTTCTTGAAAGTAGCTGGAGAAGCAAGCCTAAATCCGATATAAACCAATATTGCAGCAAGTGCTGCTAACGGCACTTTTTGAATTATAGGAGTAAGAATTACGACGAAAATAATGAGTAAGAGGCCATGATAGAAATTTGACCATTTAGTCTTTGCATTGTTCGCCACATTTACTGTGCTTCTTACAATAACGGTAATGATAGGGATACCACCAATCAAGCCTGCCACCATGGTACCCATTCCTACCCCTATAAGATCTTTGTTAAGGTTTGAAACTCTTTTATAGGGATCTAACTTATCCACTGCCTTGGCCATAGCTAATGTCTGTATAGAGGCAATGAGTGTTATAGATAAGACAGCCACCCAAAATTCCATGGTATTGATTTTGGAAAAATTGGGATGAACAATAGCTTTAGAAAGATCACTTGGAATTTGAATTAAATTTTGTGGACCTATTTCATAATCTCTACTAAATAAAGAAACAGCATGAGGTTCAAAAAAATTAAAAAGATATGCCAAAGGAATAGAAACGACTAAAACCCAAAGAGTAGCAGGAAAAAATTGGATGATTCGAGATTCCACTCTTGGTAAAATCACTAGCAACAGTACTCCCACTAATGAGACTGCTGCAATAATAGGATTGAGTGAAGGCAAATTTCTAAATATATCAATGAATGCTTCTATTGTGTTTTTTCCTGAAGATGTAGTACCCAAAGCCACATGCATTTGGCTTGTAAAAATGATTATTCCAATTGCTACCATGATCCCTTGAATCACAGAAGAAGGAATAATCTCTGCAATCCTGCCCATTTTAAGGAGTCCTAATACTACTTGTATAACTCCTGCCACACAAGTCGCAGCCAATACATAATTAAGAGCTTGACCTGTCCCATCATCGAGAGAGACAATTGCGCCTAACACCACCGCTATTAATCCAGCTGCAGGTCCATTTATTGCTAAATGGCTACCTCTAAAAAGGGTAACAACAAGACCTCCTATTACTGCTGAAGTAATACCAGAAATAGCCGGAGCTCCGGATGCCACTGCAATACCTAAACCTAAGGGTAAGGCCACCAAAGAAACACTTATTGCTGCTAGAAAGTCAGATCTCCAATTCTCTAATAATCCATTAAATCCTGTCTTGGGTAGTATATGGTTAGTTTGAGCCAAATTTCAAATTTTTCAAAGGACGATGATACAACATTCTTCATCGACCCACATGTTTCTCATATATCATCCTCAGAATAATCAAGATCTATATACCTTGAGTACTAATTAAAATCTAAAATTCAGTTATGCGCTATCTTCTCATTTTCTTTTTGACTTTCATCGTTTCTTCTTCTATACTTTTTGCTCAAAAAGGAGAATCCAAAAAATGGGATGTGAATAACCCTCCTGGTGAGTGGAACTGGAAAGAAGTCAATTTTACTACTGATGAAGGAACATGGATGAGTGTTGATGTGAGTCCAAATGGAAAAACCATTGCTTTTGATATGCTGGGTGATATTTACACCATGCCTATCACTGGGGGAAAAGCCAAAGCCATTAGACAAGGTATAGCATGGGAAGTACAACCTAGATTTAGTCCAGATGGCAGTAAAATATTGTTCACTAGTGATGCTGGTGGTGGTGACAATATTTGGGTTATGAATTCGGATGGATCTGATGCCAAACAGGTCACAAAAGAATCATTCCGATTATTAAACAACGCGGACTGGATGCCTAATGGAAATTATGTAATTGCCAGAAAACACTTCACCTCTACAAGGTCATTAGGAGCAGGAGAGCTCTGGATGTACCATATTACCGGGGGCAATGGATTCCAACTGACTAAAAAGAAAAACGAACAGCAAGATGTAAATGAGCCTAGCATTTCTTCAGATGGCAATAGTATATACTACAGTGAAGACATGTATCCAGGAGGATATTTTCAATATAACAAAGACCCAAACAGTCAAATTTATGCTATCAAAAAGTATGATATAGAAAAAGGAAAAAGTGAAACTGTATTTGGAGGCCCAGGTGGAGCATTCAGACCTCAAGTGTCGCCAGATGGAAAGAAATTAGCCTTTATCAAAAGGATTAGAACAAAAACGGTTTTAGGAGTTTACGATTTATCCACTGGTGAAGAGCACTTTCTCTTTGACAATTTAAGCAAAGACCAGCAAGAAGCATGGGCGATATTTGGAGTTTATCCAGGTTTTGATTGGACTCCAGATGGTAAGCATATTATCATTTCAGGCATGGGTAAAATCTGGAAAGTAGATAGTAAAAGTGGCATAGGAAATGAATTACCATTTTCTGCTGATGTATCTATGAAAGTGGCAGAAACTGTCCGAGATGACCATGAAGCTCATTCTGACCAATTTGAAGCTAAAGTGATCAGACATGCTGTGACCTCTCCTAGTGGAAAAAAGTTGTTATTCAACGCCATTGGTCATTTATGGATACAAGACTTACCTAATGGAAACCCAGAAAGACTAACTCAGGACGATGATTTTGAATTCGAGCCTGCCTATTCCCCTGATGGTGGATCCATTGTTTATGTGACATGGGATGACGAAAAAATGGGATCAGTGATAAAGATGGATCTGAATTCAAAGAGGAAAACAATTCTTACAAAAGAAAAAGGAATATATCGTACTCCCCAATTTTCTAATGATGGAAGCAAAATTGTATTCAAAAAAGATCGTGGAAATATGCATCAGGGATTTGTGCATTCTAAAAATCCTGGTCTATATGTTATAGAGAGCAACGGTGTAAGTCAACCCAAAAAGATTTCAGATAGTGGATCATTTCCATTATTTAGCAATGACGATAAGCGAATTTTTTATCAAACAAGTCGATTTATACTCGGCTCTCGCTCCATGTCTTTTGAATCAGTAAATTTATCTGGAGAGGATAAAAAAGACCATTTCAATGGAAAATATGCCCAACGCTATGTAATCAGCCCGGATAATGAATGGGTGGCATGGTCAGAACTTTTCAAAGTATACATTGCCCCATTCCCAAAAACCGGTAAAAATATCGGAATCACAAAAAGCACTAAGTCAGTTCCTGTCGCCCAAGTAGCCAAAGATGCCGGCATCAATATTCATTGGTCTAGTGATAGTAAATCGTTGAACTGGACTCTTGGCAATGAGCTCTTTAATGATAATCTGACTGAAAGATTCAAATTTCTTAAGGGCAGCGTTGACAGTTTACCTCCTATGGACAGTGTAGGAATAAAAATAGATCTTGTCATTCCTACAGATCAGCCCAAAGGAATGATAGCGCTGACCAATGCACATATCATCACCATGGATAATGACAAGGTGATTGAAAGTGGAACTGTCCTTGTAGAAGGCAATAAAATCAAAGCAATAGGAACCAAGATTGAGATACCAGCATCTGCTTCAATAATTGACCTTGAAGGCAAGACCATCATGCCAGGCATTATAGATGTACATGCTCATAGTGGCAATTTCAGATATGGGTTGAGTCCTAAAAAACAATGGGAATATTACGCTAATCTGGCTTACGGAGTAACAACCTCACATGATCCATCTACAAATACAGAAATGGTTTTTGCCAATGCGGAATTGATTAAAGCAGGTAAAATGGTAGGACCAAGATTGTTCAGTACTGGAACAATACTGTACGGAGCTGATGGCAGTTTTAAAGCGGTAATTAATTCCTTAGAAGATGCTAAATCCGCAATTAGAAGAACTAAAGCTTATGGAGCTTTTTCTGTAAAAAGTTACAACCAACCTCGTAGAGAACAACGCCAACAAGTGATACAAGCAGCTCGTGAACTGGATATCATTGTGGTACCTGAAGGAGGTTCATCTTTTAATCACAACTTGAATATGGTTGTAGACGGTCACACCGGAGTAGAACACAATATCCCTGTAGCTCCACTTTTTGATGATGTTACAACTCTATGGTCCAAAACAAAAGCTCATAATACGCCTACTCTAGTTGTAAATTTTGGAAGTATGAGTGGAGAATACTACTGGTATCAAAATACAAATGTGTGGGAAAAAGACAGACTTCTTTCTTTCACCCCAAGACCTATAGTGGATAGTCGAGCCAGGCATAGGGTTATGATACCAGATGAAGAGTACCAGAATGGGCATATTCTAACTTCTCAGTCTCTTAAAAAACTAAGCGATAAAGGTGTGAAAATAAATTTGGGAGCCCATGGTCAGCTACAAGGACTAGGTGCTCACTGGGAGTTATGGATGCTCCAGCAAGGAGGAATGACTAATATGGAAGCTCTCCAATGTGCTACTATTAATGGTGCTTTATATTTAGGTATGGATCATCAAATTGGATCTCTTGAAAAAGGGAAATTAGCTGATCTCATTGTATTAGAAAAAAATCCCTTGGAGGACATCAGAAATAGCGAACATGTAACATATACCATGGTTAATGGAAGACTATATGATGCTGAGACAATGAATGAGGTCGGAAATTACAATACTAAACGAGCAAAATTCTTTTTTGAACAAGAAGGAAGTGGTAATGCATATCCGTATTTTCAGGAAACGAACAGTCATATGATGCCTCAATGTTGTATGAGAAATTGACTTCGAAGTGGGAAGCTTCTATTCTCTATTCTTATACATCAGTTGCATGCCATATAGAAAATTTCTAAGCACTTGATCTTTACACGCTCTATACTGCCTCTGACCTGATTTTCTGAAGAAAGCACTCAGTTCATGTTTGCTTATTTTCATATCAGCAGCATAAAGAATTTCTAATACATCCTCATCCTTTAAGTTGAGCGCTATTTTGAGTTTTCTGAGTATTATATTGTTGGTCAATGTTTTCTCTGCTACAGGCAATGGTCCTTCTTTTTTGCCCCTTTTCTCAATAATAAATCCATTCAAAAAAGTAGCTAATTTTTTGTCGTTGATCTTATCAAAATTATCATCCTCTTCTTTCTTAAGCCAATTACTCACCTCACTTCGATTTACTTCCATACCAGCAGATTTAAAAAGTGAAATCATTTGAGCATCAGTAAAATCAAAATTATATCTCAATCTTCTGAGTATGACATTGTTATCCATAGTCTGCAAAGTAGTAAATATTCTGTTCGGATAAAGCGGATAAAATGACACCGTTAAAAAAGGAACTGAAATCGATGGGCTTTAGCAGATAGACAACTCGAATGCTGATCAAAACAAATTTTTGTTACAGAATTAAAGTGGCTTACATATCCATCTGTTTTCATTTCATTAGATTTGGATATCAATCCTTGATTTAGTGCAAAAAGCCATTTATTTATTAGAACGTATTAATGAGACAGTAGG
>MDSX01053847.1_pt1 | contig 17617 bp, 20 predicted proteins | sample 811141 | NCBI WGS metagenome assembly MDSX01 (sample SAMN05326642, study PRJNA326480) | marine metagenome | isolation source: seawater | place: Atlantic Ocean: South East | collected 2010 | reverse complement strand
CCAAAATAAGCACCTATACAAGTTATAAGTACTATCTGCAATAAGTCAACCCATTGCTCTTCTACTTTGAATGTAATAACACCAGCGTCTATAAATATAAGCAAAGTTGTTGAAACTACAAGCCAAGCCAAAACTAACGGTCTGATGTTTCTAGGAAGCCATGAGGATTGTAAGTTATCAGATTCCCAACGCTTAGTTACTTCTTGTTCTATTAGAGCTTCTTGCTCTTGTATTATTTTTTGAAGTTCGTTTTTTAGTTTTAGCTTTTCCTCTTGACTTGTTATTACCTCGTCTATTATAGTATCTGCTTTACCCAATAGATTGCCTAATATATTTCCTAATATAGCCATATAGCGTCATTTTTGTCTTTGTCAGTATCGCAATGTATAAATGTATCAGCTATGCCAATACGAGTAAATCCAGCCATTATAAGACCGTTTACTATCTTTTGTCTAGTGCCACTATCTTTACAAGCTATATCTGCAGCACAACCTTTTAAATGGCTTGAGTTGCTTGATGCCTTATAACCTTGTTTTTTTAAACTCTCGTTGTGTTGTGGCGTTCTAAAACCAGAAGTTATTTTAAATGGTACTTTTGCTAATTCTCTAGCTCTATCTAACTTTTTGAGGAAGTCTCTTGTCATATTTTTACCACTACCTTTAGAGTCTGTAGAATCAAACTCACTAAGCTTAAAGTGATTTAGTGCCATTTCTTTTTCTATTTTTTCTATGCTGTTTCTCCAAGTTTCTATGTTCATTCTTTGTTGATTTATTTTTATTTCTTTTTTCTAAAGTTATAAATTATTTTTTGACCAGTATAAACAATAGACAATAATAAAACTGCTATCTTTAAAACTATTTCAACATCAGCAAAAGAAGCGAATGTAAAAGTTGAAGCGTTAAGTATTAATACATCGGATGTATCTTTTAAAATATTTTTCATTTTTTCATTTTTTTATGCATCGTAATAGCTAAATATTAATGTAATGTCTGCGTAATGTTTTGTTGAGCTTGTTTGTTTAGTTCCACTTTTTTTAAAGCTTGGAATTATTGCTAATCCAGCTTCTAAATCTTCTTTAATTTCTTCTTCTATATAATGAACATAAGAAGCATTATTTTGACAAATTATCTCCTCTGCATTTATTAAAGTGATATTACTAGCTGTTGCACTATTAGCGTTAATAGGTTTTTTCCATAGTGATATAGTCCAATCTTCGTTAGTAGTTCCATCACTTGAACAGCTATAAATAACTCTTTCTAATCTACATTTGTAAGATGGTATATTTAAAACGCTAAATTTAGTACCCCAATTGTTAGAGTAACTTGTTCCACTTGTTAAAGCAGCTCCAGCGTTATGATTGTACTTACCTCCTCCTGGCTCTTGTGAGTTAATTAATTGGTCGTTTGCATGAGTTTGTCCAGTTTCAAACATATGAATATGCTCAACAAAAAACTTTCTATATTGGTATTGTATAGAGTTTAAATAATTAAAAAATATATTAGTTTTTGCTGGTATATCAAAGGAAGGAGTAAAACTATCAACATCTATTTGAGTGTCAGCAGTATCTAAATCGCTTGTTAATGTTAATACTAAAACATTATTTGTATATCTAGGCTTAACTTGTAGTGTTGACCCTTTAGGCATTAATGGTCCAGTATAAGAGCTAATTAATAGTCTAGTAGTTGCTGCTCCACTACTTATAGCAGTTGTAGTTTCTCCTATTATTGAAGCTCCTCTCTCTATAAGTATATCTGAGAGCATTCCTTGATATTGGTTTATCTGGCTCATGTTTTGGTTTTAGGTAAAGTGTTATTAGGTAACATTGATACATTGCTAGATGTAAATGATTGATGACTAGCGTTTATAAATGTTCCAGTATGAGTATCTCCAGTTTTATTAATGTTGTCAAAATCAACTTCAATCCACTCTCCTCTAAAAAATGCTTGAGTAGCTGTATATTCTCCACCAGAACAAATAAAATATCTAGTAGTCCCTTCTACATCGTCAACTAACAAGTAAGCAAATTCGTAAGGGTCTATACTTAAAACATCAGTTTCTCTTACTAGTCTAGTGTCCATGATAAATCTGAACTTACTTAAAAGCCCTAAATTAATCATTGCTTTTAAGTCTGGCAAATGTACAGCATCCATTCCAGTTGTATCATATCTTAAAGTCCATGTAGGAGTTAGTCCTCTGTTAAAGTTGTTAGCTTGATAAGTATTAGAGTCTTTAACATATATGGTATTGTTATCAGTATCTCCTTGAGTTGAATATTGCTCAATAAAGTTAATTGATTGCGTTATCTCCTCTCCATTGTCTACAACCGTTCCACCATCAAGATTCTCATATTGATAGCCTACAAATGACGGTGCTGCTCCATCAATATAAAGCTGACAACTAGCGGCTGGAAAGTCTAAAACATTATAGTTTCCAGGAGATTGGTCTGGATGAGCAGTAGATACTACATCAACAGATAATTCTGTTGTATAATCTAAAAAGGTGTTTGGAACAAAGTTACCATCTCCATCAATATCATAACCATAGACTGCGTAATATTTAGAATAAACATAGTATTCTATTTCTCCATTAATAGGTACTGCTTCCATTTCATCTGTTGACATTGCACCAACTGAATCTGTGCTAAATACTGGATAACCAAAAAAACCTTGTATTGCTAAGTTTGGAGCTGTAAAAACTGGTCCTTCTGTTGTATTCCAGATATATTTTTCTTGGTCTGTATCAAATTTTAAATAGTAATCTGTTGCTCCGTTAATTTTAACTATAATAAAAGAACGATAAGCAAACTCGTTAAATTGAAACCAATCAGCAGCAGTTGGAGGAGCAGCAGCTATATGTTGAGCAGAATAGTTAAAAACAAAAGTCATGTTTTGTCCACTCTCAACTTGTAAATAAGTATTTTTATAATAGTTAGCTCCTGGAGGAGTTGATGCTGTTGGTAGTGTGTATTGTGTAAAAGTATGCCATGCAGAACTTAATGAAGTCCCTGGTAAGTTTATTTGATTTATTATTCCTATACCTCCTCCTACTTCTGATACATTTAATGGAGTTGATTCACTAGCTCCAGCAATATTATAAATAAGTCTTTTAAGTATTCTCTTAAAATTGAATTTTGTTAATGACCTTTTATTACTTTGACTTGATAAAGTTTTATAGTAGTTTGTAGAATATGAATTTCCTACTCCACCTTTAGCATAAGCAGCATAGTTAGTTACATCGTTTTCTTGCCATTTGCTATATACAGAAAGTTGTATGATTTTAAAAGCTCCCTCCTCTTGGTGTATTCTTGCATTCATAAAAAACAAGATTTGCTCTAAAGCTTGGTAACATGATAAATATTTTATTGTTGCTCCAGGAGTTGACGGCTTAGTATAAAAAGCACTAGACTTACATACTATTATATTAGTTGGGTCAAATAAACCATCAGCTTGAGATATGTTAGTAAGACCACTCCACCAACTACCGTAAAATTGATATAATGAGTCTACGATTACATTATCTAAAAAAATCTCTGCGATAGGATTTAGGTTTAGTATACCTAATATTATTTGTTGGAATGTATATAATCCTCCTTCGAAGTCTCCGTTAGAGTCTGCTGTTTTTATAGCTGCATCAGTTTCCCCAGTTTTTTCGTTATATATATTAGTTATCTCGTTAAATTTTTTAGACTTTAAAAGCTCTAGTCCATCAATAGCTCTTATTCTAAATGGCTGTGGATAATCTATATCCTCTAATATACTTTCGTTTAAAATTATAACACCAGTCCAAAACTTATAAAGTGGAGAGAATTGTTCAAAATTAACTTCATCGCCAAGACTATTCATATATATTCTAGCTATGTAATCTCCTTCCTTCTGCTGATACATATCTAAAATTCTATTTCTGTCATCATTATCTCTTAACATAAAGTCAAAAGTTATTTCTGACGAATGTATAGGATTGTCTATGTTTTGTCCTCTTCCTTTCCAAGATAGTTTGAAGCCATCTCCTCCAACATTAAACTCACTACTTGAGCCTACATATGCATTTTTAAGAATGTGTATCTCATAATAAATGCCGTTGTCGTCTTTGAATTTAGCTTTATTTGTTATTCCGTACGCCATTAATAAGAATTTACTCTTCGTGAATATCTATCGTTAGATAAGTAAATATCTTCTCCACTTATCATTCCTTGTACTTGTACCGTATTACCTCCTATCATATCTTTTAACTTATTCAATGGAGCAATTACCTCTGGATTGGTATTAGCTCCTGCATATTCTCCCATAAGTCCTACCGTTGGTCCAGATACAATACCACCATCGGCAAAGGCTGGAATAGGAGTAGATGCAATTGTTGCTATTTGTGCAGCTCCTAAAGCTCCTACTGCTATTGCTAAAGGTAAGTTTGGTAAAGACTCAACAACTGCTGATGCTGTGTTTACAATAGCTTCTAATATAGCTATTTTCTTGCTTCTTATAGCTTGTTTTTTATCTAATTGAGCTTTTTTCTTATCATACTTTTCATTGAGTTTGTTTATTGCATTTTCTTTTGCATCCTCTCCGACTATTGTGCTTTCTATTTTAGCTAATTCTGCTGCTCTCTCATTGTCTAGCTCAATCATTCTTTTATTATGTAATTGACTAAATAGATTAGAAACTCCACCCATCAATCCAGATATTTCTGAAAATGTGTTTTGAATTGAAGATTTAAAATCTTCACTAAAATCAAAGAAAGCCTCACTAAATGTAGACAATCCACTAGGCTCAATATCTGCAACACCCTCTAAAGTTTCTGGTATTCCAGTATCAGTTGCAATAGCTCCAGGCTTTTTTGATGCTATTCTTTGTGGAATTGCAGCTTTTTCAAAAGATATTTTTTTTGTGTTTTTTGCTAATGTTGCACTTAAAGTAGATAGCTTTTCAAAGTCTCCAACTACTGGTCCTAAATCTAAATCGTCTGTAGTTTCTTGGTATTCTTTCCACTCATCGTTCAGGTCTATCATTCTTTTAGTTAGATAGCCAACAGCCAAAACTGCTGCACCAATGATAGCACCTACTGGAGTTATTGCAGCTACAAAGCCTATAATTAAAGGAATTACCGTAGATAATGTACTAACTAAACTACCAATGACTACAATTACTGGTCCAATGACGGCTGCTAGTCCACCATATTTTATAATCGCTTCTTTTTGTTCATCATTTAGACTTCTTAGTACTTTTATAACATCTAAAATAATCTTTTTAAATGGCTCTATGTTTTCTACTATTAACTTACCAAACTCTTCGGATACATCCATTAATGAGTTTTGTAGTTGTTGGAATGGTCCTAAACCAGCTTTAGCTGCTGCTTCTGCTGCTCCTCCAAATTGTGTTTCTAATTCGTCTAAAATTATAGTTTGAGCCTCTGCTAGTTTGTTTGTTTCTACTAAAGATTTAATAATAGCTTTTTGTTCTACACTGAATTGAATACCAGCTCTACTTAATGCTGATAGATTTGCGATTGGGTCATTTAACGCTTTGCCTAATTGAATAGATGCACTTTTTAAATCTCCTTTAAATGATTTAGTTGCTAAGTCGGTCACAACTTTTTGAGTTCTTGCAAATTCCTTACCAGCTATATTAGTAAAAGTCAATAGTTGAGCTGTTGCATTTTGTAATATATCTTCGTCTCCAAATAAAGTTTTAGCTTGTAAATCAGCTGCCATCTTTTGAAGTTGTTGAGATGTAAAACCAGCAGCATTACCAGTAGAGATTAGACCAGCCTCAACTTGTGCTAATGCTTTTGCTTGTTGGTCGAATGCTGCAACACTAGCAGCCCCTAAAGCTACAATAGGCAAAGTTACATTCCTTGATAAAGTCTGTCCAAAGGATTTCATATTACCTCCAAACTTTTTCATAGACCTCATCGACTTTTTGAGACTACTCTGAAACTGCTTGTCGTTTAGACTTAATTTTATACTTAATGTTTTCTCAGCCATTGTCTTTATTTAGCAATTCGTATTTCTTTTTAATATATTCTGCTCTTTTCTTTTGTTTCTTAATGTCGGTCTTTACTTTCTTTTTCTCCCAATCAAACTTCATCAGCTTTTGTGGTGTTAGGTTTTGCCCTTTCTTTGTATGTGGCTGTAAATTAACACAAGCCAACCAGCGTACTCGTTCCCACTCCCATTGTTGTTCTTTTTCTACTCTATCATTTACGCCCTTTTGCATACAGATAAACTCGTGAAAGGTTAAACTCCAAAAGTCTTTAGGAAGTAATCCGAAGCCATAACCTATAGCCTCTAAACTATCCCAAGTTACTTCTTTTTCTTTGCCACTTTCTTCGTGGCTTTGTCGTTTCCCTCCGTTTCAAATTTAGCAGAGAATTGATTAGAAAATATCTCTAGCACTTTATTTAGTGCCTCAAAATCTTCGTCAAGCAAATCAGCGACATCGTCAACATTTAAAGAACATTCTTGGCCACTCACTCGTGAGCCGTCTTTTATTCCGTTTAAGATAAGGTAACAAGCATCGTCTAAGCTCATTCCTTCCCCTAGCTTATCTAAGTCAGCTAAACTTCTTCCAGTATCTTTACAGAATAACCTCAACGAGTTCATTCCAAATCTTACTGGGTAATCCTTACCGTTTATTATAACTACTTCGTACATATCTTTGTTAGTTTAAGTTATTGCTAGTTGGGAGACGTGCCGTAGCACAATCCCCAACCAACAAAGAAATTATTATACAGCACTCTTAGTAATTGCGCCACTACCCTCGATTGAACAAGAATAAGTTGGAGCATCTTCTGTACCGCCAGAAATCTCAAGAGAAGTAATAAAACCATCTCCAGTTATTGTATAACCAGCTGGAGTAGATAGAGCAAAGATAAAATCTACTGCTGTTCTATCCATCATCTGGTCAAATAATTCAGCTACATCAGTATCTCCAGCAGTTGCTGAGAAGTCCATAAGACCATCAGCTGAAAGACTGAAAGACTTTTGACCACCTAATAACTCTCTAAAACCAGCAGAGTCTTTAGTTGAGATGTCTATTGTATCTACATTCATTGAAAGTGAAACATTCTGAGAATGCATCAATTTCGCTTCCGTTCCTCCACTACTAGGAGAAACTTTTAGGATTAAATCCGTTCCGTTAAAAATTGCCATTTTCTTTTAATTTTAAAATTTATAATTAGCTAATATCTAAATCCTCAGAAGTTTCCTTCTTCTTAGATTTTTTCTTTGTTGTATCTATTGCATCGTTATGCTGTAAGAAGTTAAAGACTGCTCTTACTACTTTGTAAGATTCGCCTTCTACATATTCTACTCCTCTGCATTCGATGTCTTTTTTTATCTTTACTTTGTACATATCTATCTATTTATGTTAAATCTGTAATCTTGCGCCATACCATATAAACCAATACTACCAGCAGAGTCATCATATAGCTCGTTCTGGTCTTGGTAAAATATCTTATCTACTACTAGACCACTATATGTTCCACTTACATAGTCTAAAGCTGTACGAATATGCCCAGCTAAAGTTACTAAGTCAGCGTAATTGTTATGGTAAAAACTTATTTGTACTCTTACATAGTCATACTCACTAACTCCGTTCTTAGTGTTGTTAGGCTCATCTGCAAACATCTGATAAGTGATATAAGGCAACTTGACATCAGTAGGGAAGTTATAACGGCTAGGGAATATTCTTAAATTACCGTCAGTATTAACTAAAGGAGCAACATTTGAATCGTTGCTAAGTATATTATATATTACTTTACCAATCTCCATTACTTCATTCTTTTATCAATGAGTTTTTTTATTTCTACTATAACGCTATTAATAGCTGTGTTACCTTTACTAGCAGCAGTCTTGTCTAACATTCTTAGTCCAGGAATACCTCTAAATCCATACTCTAAGAAATAGAAATAAAAACCAGACTTATCTTTACTAGCAAATGATTTTTTAACTCTTGGTCCTACATATACCGTCGGTGGCTTACCTTTTACATTCTTTCCGTTGATTATAGCTAAAGACTTTTTAAGTTGTTTAGATTCAACTGGTACAATAGATTTAAGCTCTTGTAGGATTGGCTTAGATGCTTTGCGCATTCCTTGCCTTAGTAGTGTCTTATTTTTACTATCAGACATATTAAGTTTCTCTAAGTCCTTAATCAAAGACTTAAGCTCTTTCTCATCAATGGTAGCTGTAACAAAACCAGCGTGACCACCTTGATTACCTCTTAATATTTTACTTGTTCCTATTGCCATTATTGCTCTGGAAATGGGTTTATACCGTTATCTATTAATATGTTTATCCAATCTATTTCCTTAGTGTATAAATCTACATCAGACCACTTAGTCTCTAAGCATTGATAAGTCTCTAGCGCTCCATACGATACTATCGCATCGCTATCGTTCCATACGATGTAGTAACTCTTTACTTCTGGGTAGCATATTTCTGTTAATCTTAAACTCATGTTGTCAGTTGTGTTAGTTCGTCATCACTTAAAGCCTCATTAAATACTGCTAGTGCTTTGCATTTTCCGTAGAAAGGACTACTATCGTTAAACATCTCAAACTCTAAGGCATTTAAAGTATTAGCAGTAGGAGTTACACCACTACTAACAGTATCAGTTTCTACACCATTAACCCATAGTGCAAAGTCATTAGCTTTCCATTTGAAACAGATTTTATTAAATAAAGTCACATCTGTTAAAGTTTCATTCATTATAAATGATGTAGCTCCACTTTGTGCTTTATAAAATATACTTAAACCATTTGTAGATGTGTTAAAATACATCTGTATTCTATCATTAGTATCTTTATTTAAAGCTATCGTTCTATTAGTACCATCATTTGCTAAAGCAGCTATCTCTGCATATAACACACCCTCTGTTGAGTTTATTAAGTCAGCACTACCAGCACCATTTGCAGTCTCTGAAGCTCTTACTCCTTGTGTTGATAGGCTAGGCATATATGAAGTAGAGTAACCTAAATTCTCTATCTGTGCATTTGTAACACTACCACTAACTGTACTTGTAAGAGTTCCACTTGTAGCAGTAAATGTTAAAGATACTCTGTCATTTACTCCAGTTCCTACAAGACTACCACTATAAGAACCACTAAATGAAATTGTTCCAGTCCCATAAAATGAAACAGAATAATCACTTGCTGATGTACTTACATTTTGTGTAGATAGTGTGTCAGTATTTAAATATAAATTTGTTGTAGTAGGCTCTAACAATATATGACCATTATCTCCATTACTATCATAGCTTATTCTTGGAATGTTGTTGGTGTCTATTATTTCTTTTACTGATATATTGTCTATTTGAAATTCACCAACATCATCATTACAAAATATTCTTATAGAACCATTATCTGCATTAGCAGTATAATAAACTACATAATCTACAAATGTACTTGTAATGTTTTGAGTAAAAATTATGTTAGCACTTTGTGTCAATCTTAAATTTAATCCTCCACTTATGTTTTTAGCTTTGAAAGTAACTTTATAGGTTTTGCCATTTACAAAAGAAATATTTTGACTTATATTTTCAGCGTACCAATTACCGTTTTCTGTATTGTTAGAATTTAAAGCACCATCTACAATCGTTGCATAATCTCCACCATTTACACTCCAATTATCTAAATTTGGAAAACCTCCATCTGTTATTAACTCACTACTAAGAGTACGACCTACTATCTCGACTAAGCCACTAGAATTAACACGACTAGCAACTGATGCTCTAGCAAAGTCAAAGTCCTCATAAGGCTCTACTACTGGTGCTACATTGTAAAGCGTTCCAGCCTTGTAACCAGTAGGAGTTAAGATAATACTCGCTTTATTTAATAGTCCGTCTGCCATTAGCTTATATCGTTTAATGTTTGTAAGAATGCTTGGCTATCTGTAGTGTTCTCTACTACTCCTCCAGCAGCTACTACTCTTGTATTTAATACGCTTATGTAATCGGCTGGTGTTGGGTCAAATATACCACCATCAACAATAGTCCAACCATCGTCCTCTATTAAGCTGAATCGTGAAGCATACGCTGACTCTGTAAATTGTGAGCCTCCGAAGTTTATACTCAATCCACTATTTACTGGCTGTAATGCCCAAGATATTAATGTAGCATCATAATTAGATGTGCTTAAACCACTAGCGTTCTGCATAAAGTTAGTAAAGTTAGAAACGCTATCAATTTCCCAAGCTGCTAGAGATTGGTCGAATAGGTCGCAGTTGTAGAGCATTTGTTGCATATTTTCAACTGTAGTAGTATCCCAGCTATATATGTCTCCATTGAATTGTGAACAATTATAAAAAGTTCTATACATAATCTCTACATTAGAAGTGTCCCAAGAGTTTAAATCTTGGTCTAATGAACTACAATCTAAAAACATAGAATTCATAGTAGTGACGCTACTTACATTCCAAGAATTTAAAGGCTTATTAAAAGTAGATGCATCTCTAAATGCTTCTTGTAAACTTGTTACATTAGTTATATCCCAGTTACCTATAGCACCATTGAAGTTAGTACAATCTCTAAACATATTAAAAAATGTTGTACTAGAAATAGTTGGAGCATCTGTAGCACTAGCGTCTAAATTAGTACATCCATAAAACGCAGCGTTAGTAGATAAGTCTAAAACTCCCCATTGTTTTACATCAAGCATTTTAAGCCTATCTCCAGCGTTATTAAATTGCCAACCTTGTAGTGTTCCCTCTATACTTATTTCGTATTGACCAGCACTACTATAAGTGTGTGTAACCTCTTGTTGATTGTAGCTTGTTATTGTATCGCTAGAGCCATCTCCCCAGTTTACCGTAGCGTTATAACTACCACTACTAACCAATGGAAGCATAAACTGAGTATTTAAACTAGAGCCACTTGATGTGTTCTCTGTGTCAATAGTAAATACAAATTGATTAGCTGCCGTCTGTGATAAGTCTACGACATCATTCTTTTCTAATAAAAGTATCATCTTGTCTTTACGACCTACTTCTTTTATACTTTTGATAGAATAATTAGTAGAGCCATTAGAGATAAAATACTGAGGAGATACTCCTATGTTAGTTCTGTATCTTATTAGGCACTCTATAGGCTCGTCATTTATTAAAGCATCAGCATCATAAGAAGTATTACCACCTTTAAAGTCAAAATCTCCATAAATAGTCACAAAGCTATTGTCAGATACTACCCTCTCGCCGTATGCGTTAGTTGAGTAAGTCTGTGTATATAATTTTAACTTTCTAGCTATTTTGCCTATTATCATAGTTCAAGCAATCGGTAAGGAGTTAATAAGTGGTCAACCATTAAAGGCAATTCACTTGCAATAGTTCCAGTAACTACATCTTGTCTGTTCTCGTAGTAACGACCTACAATTATGTAAATTCCTTGAATTATTGGAGCTGGTATATCAGCAGCAGCTCCTCCTACTATAAACTCAACCTCTACAGCGTTAGGTCTTTCATAAGTATTTGGAAAGTCTGCAGTCTCTGCTTGATATATTCTTCCTGGTCTTACCTTAGTATCAACATCGTAATTTGACGCTGCTAAAGTTTGTAATGTGTTGTCGGTATCATAATATTTGATGTGAGTAACACTAGCAACATCTCCCACTTGTAAATCAATGTAAGGAGGGAACTCATCATAAAAAATATTATAAGTTTGAGTTATTAGCCTTCGTCGTGTAAACTCTTCCACAACTGAAGTAGCAACATTAATTAACGATGTAATATAAGTATTATCATCGTCATAGTCTGAGTCTATTCTTAAAAACGCTTTAGCTTCGGATAATGAGATAACCGTTGAAGTTGGAGCAGTCTTTAAAACTAGCTTACCATAAGGCACATAGTTAGAGCCTCTTAATGTGTTGATATTGTAGTTGTAGTATTCCATTTTAAAAAATTAATGGAGAGAGTGTTTCCACTCCCTCCGTTAAAATATATAAATTACGCCTCAATTAAAGAAGCAAAAGCTGCGTCATTCTGAACAGCGTCTCCATCAATTAAAGAAGTAACAATCAATCTTGGCTCTCCAGTAGCACCACCAGTATATGGGTCGTATAGGAAGTCTAAACCACCAAATTGAGCGATGTGTACTTTAGAGAAGTCTCCGAATAAAGCGTGAGCTTTAGAAGCTGTACCAGAAGTAGCAACATTAGGAGAAACAAAACCGAAGTATCCGTTAAGCTCTTTTGTAGCGTTGTCCCAAATTGGAGAAACGCTAGAAACTTGAGCCAAACCTTTAACCGTACCGTAAGCATCAGCATCTAAAAGGTAAGCCATTCTAGCACCTTGTAGTTGTACACCAGCAGCGATAACAGCCTCTTCTAATGCTAAGTAAGCAGCAGCATCGTTAGCAGTTGAACCAGCAGCAGCGTCAGCAAAAATAGAAGTAGGCGCATTAGTTACATCAGCAGTATCTAATAACGCTTGCTCGATTGTAGCAGCGATGTTAGCAGCCATATTTCTTCTTAGAGCAGCCTCTAAAGAAGCGTTTTGAGCCATAGCCTCGTTTGATACATTAACAACAGAAATGATTTTCTTAGGAGATAATGTAAGACTTGTAGCTGTACCATTAGCAGCTCCAGCAGTTCCACCACTTTCTGGAACGAAGTAAGAGTTTACACCACTTACAACTGGAAACTTCATGTTGTTGATGCCACTATAAAAGTTAGCACCAGCAGAAGCTAAAACTAAGTTACCTTCTAATTGGTCTGTGAAAGACATAACCTCAGTACCGTTAACTGCACCAGTCTCAGCAGCAGCTCTCGATTCTAAAATCATAGAAGGAATAGCTAAACCTTTGAAGTTTTGGCCAGTCATACGAGCCTCGTTACGAGCTTCTTGGTCCATTTCTTTGTATAGACCTTCAACTTTACCAGAAACAGCTTGACGCATAGCTTCTTGGAATGAGAAAGACTCAACCTCTTTAGGTGTGTTAGTTCTTTCTTCTTTTACAGCGTTAGCTGCTTTTAGAGCTTCAAACTTCTCAGAGCGTGTAGCCATTGAGTTAAGCTCTTCTACTTTATCATTCAAAGAGTCAAACTCTACAGTCTCGTCAGATGTCAAGTCACGACCTTCTGCTGAAGATACAATGCTTTCCATTTTCTCGATAACCTCAGCTCTCTCTTCTTTGATTACTTTTGAATTTTTCATTTTATAGAAAATTAATATTAATATTTATTTTTTAAGATTGTCAAGCGCATTTTATGGAGGCTGCGCTGTTTTAAATCTTCTTCATTCTTTTGTGCCTCTATTTTTTCAGCCTCTAAACTTTCTTCTAGTTTTTTAGCCTCTTCGTTTTCTTGCCATTGTTCCATTGAACGCAAAGCTACAGAGCTTGATGCTGAGGAATATGCTGGATAAACGACGCTGGAAATATCGAATAAAGCAGATACTTTATTAATAGTTCTAATATTCATTCCGTCTTTCATCTCCCAAGAGTCATCCTCTACTATAAATGCAAAGCTAGATTGATTAATAGTACCATTCTTTAATAGCTCTACTAAATCTCTAGCTGTTGTAGTGTTAGGCATATCAGCCTCATATCTTAATCCTTTCTCATCTACCGACATTCTAAGAGTTCCGTTAGTAGTTCTAGCTAGTACATAGTTTGGGTCGTGGTTAAATAGAAATCTAACATCATCATCCATACGACCTTCAAAAGCCTCTGGAGAAATATACTCTCTAAAGCCTCCTAAATCATTTGACATAGAATTAAATACTGCTCCGTAGCCTATTACTACTGGATTCTCTCCGTCCATTCTTAACTCTAAGTCTTGGACTTCAAAAGTTCTTACTTCTTTATTTTTCATATCTATAAATTTTTCTTCTTTACCTATTTCTTTTATCTTTCTTTTAGTCCAAGAGAAGCCAACATCTCCACCCCATAAAGCCCAAGCTATACGACCAGCAGAAGGATAACCTTCGTCTCCACTATAAAATCCTTTGCCTTCTTTGTCAACTTCGTGTCGGCTAAAATATGAGAACATTCTTTTTATCGTTCTTATAGATAGGTCAACTCTGTTCTTTAAATCTCTAGCTCTTGCGACTCCTACCTCAGTTCCACCTCTTCCGAACTCCTCACGCCATTCTAGACCCTTTGTAGCCTCGTCTGCCATCTCTTGAGTTGGCTTAGTGTTTATATCCTCTAAAGCTCTCTCCTCGTCTAATTGTAAAGAGCATATAGCTAACCGTTGGTCGTCTTCGTATTCCTCAACCATAGTGTCGTCAGCCATACATCTTTCGATAAATTCCTCGTTAGACTCGTCTATATTTTTTTTAGGTATCGGCATCTATTGTTTATCTTCTTCCTCTATATCTCCAACTGGAGCGAAATTTAATGGCATAAATAACTGGTCGCCCTCTGGACCAACTCTGTTTAAGTCCTCCATTCGTCTAATCTCATTAATAGACAAAGCACCTATACTAGCCATTTCTCTATAGTACTGCGCTCTTGAAGAACTATCTCCTCTTAGTAAAGCGTTAGCGTCTAGCTTAATAGTAAACGAGCCGAACTCTGTTTCTCTAAATAGCTTTCTGTTAAGCTCTTGCTCTACCATTACCATATAAGGCATTAGAGTAAATCTTACAAAGTCAATACTCAAAGCCTCAATACTTGAATAGTTAGCAGCTTTTTCTAAGTGTCCTATTAAAGATAAAGGCACTTTAAATATTCTAGCTATCTCTTCTATCTGAAATCTACGAGTTTCTAAAAGCTGATATTTGTTAGCGTCTATATTAGTTTGCTCGAATGTCATACCCTCCTCAAGTATTGCAGTCTTACCAGCAACAAAAGAGCCACTATAGTTTTGATTCCAAGAGTTCTTTAATCTTGCTACAGCCTCCTTACTTAGTTTGCCAGGATGCTTAATAACTCCACCTACTTGAGCAGAGTTTCCAAGATAACTATTTGCTGTGTCGTTAGCAGCTATAGAAGTTGCTATAGTTGTGTTCTGTGCTTTTAATACGCTTACACCCTCACAACCGTTAAAAGATAAATTAAAGAAGTGTAACATATCCTCCTTCATTACTCCTATCTCATAGTCTTTTATATCGTAATAGATTTGACCTTCGTGCTTTATTACTTTAACATCTTGTGGGTTTATAGGTATTAACGCTAATGGCCTAGCGTTTGCGTCTCTCTCAATATAAAAATACGCATTCCCTTCTAGCAATAAGTTAGTCATTAAAGTATCAAGGAAGGTGTAAGGAGTCATATACTCGTTAGGATAACGAGCTAGTAGTTTATAAACTGGATGCGAGACATCCGTAATTTTGTCGTCGTCCTCTTCTACTCTATAAACTTTGATTGGTAAACTTGCTATAGATTCACTAATAACACGAACACAAGAAAAGACTGCGCTAAATGTTAAAGATGTGTCTCTAGTTACAGCCGTCCGATTAGCTGCGCCATAGCCTCCGAATACTGCTTTTAAAAAGTTATCTCCTCTCTTCTCAGAACGAAGGAAGTCAAATAGTCCCATAAATAGTCTGTAATTACTTTACAAATATAAGATAAATCGCAAAAGTTAAATCCAGACAATACCCCTATCGTCATAGGTAGAGTTGTCGCTGCTATCGTCATTCATATAACAACCAAGAGCCATTACAAGAGCAATCATTCCGTCTATCTTTTCGCTTGACTTACTCTTGTCCATTTTTATATTACCAGCTGGGTCTGTTTTCATAGCTAAGTTAGAACACATCCAACGAAGCACTTTATTACCAGCGTGATTAATCTGTTTGCCTAGTACGAGCTTCTCAAGTTCTTTAGTTGGTGCTGACATACTAGCAAAGCCTTGTCCGTAGCTTTCCATAGGCAATCCATCCTCTGTTAAGTCAATCACTAATTGGCTTGAGTTCCAACGGTCATAGGCTATAGACTTGATGTTTACAACCTCAGCCACTTCTTTTATTCTACGCTTAATGTAGTTGTAGTCTGTGACATCGCCCTCTGTTAGTTCCATCAATCCCTCTTTCTCCCAACCTATGTAGTCTACTTGGTCTCTTCTACTTCTTATAAAAGCATTATCCTTTGGAGCAAAGAAGTAGGGTATTACGGTAAACCTATCATCCTCTGGAATAATTAAAAGAAATGCGCTGATGTCTCTAACCGAAGCTAAATCTAATCCAGCGTAAGCTGTCATTCCTTTGTAATCCTCTAAGTTTATTGGAGCTTTATTGCACTCCATCCATTGCTGGTCACTAAGCCACTTACTAGCTGATGACATCCATTGGTTAAGATGTAGCATTCTAAAAGTGTTCTCATAGCTTGGTAGTTTAATAGCTTTCTCTTGTTCCCTTTTGAGATAGTCTAATTTAACTACTCCAGTCTCTATACCAGGATTAGCTATCCTTAAAGCTTCCTCTGTAGTCCAATCAGTTTCTAAATCGCAAAAGTATTTTACATAATAAAAGCTATCGTCTTTTATAATCCCCTCTGCTACTTTACGACCATATTCTTCTGTTTTGTAACATATAGACTCTCGATTATAACCAGCAGTAGTTATTGCTATTGTCATTGGTTGCCTCCTACTACCTACCGAAGTAGTCAAGGCATCCCACAGACTAGAATCTTTCTGGACAAAAAACTCATCCATACAAATGAAACTAGCGTTGTATCCAAACTTAGAACTCGCCTCTGAGCTAATAGCCTTAAAAGCTGAGTTACTTTTCTCGTGGATTATAGAGTTCTTAAATACTTTGAGATTCTTGTTTAGTTGATTGTCAGCTCTAACCATACCACTAGCGACATCGAATATAATACCAGCTTGTTGTCTATCTCCAGCAGCAATATAACACTCAGCACTAGGCTCGTTGTCGGCTAATAACATATACAAAGCTATTGCACTTATCAGAGTTGACTTTCCGTTCTTTCTTGGCAAACATATATAAGCTGTTCTAAATCTCCTTAAATCACTATCTCTATATTTCCAACCGAATAAATCTCTAACTATTGTTTTTTGAAATGGCTCTAACTTAAATGGCTGACCTCCTAACTCTCCTTTGATGTGCTTGATATGATTCTCTATAAAGTAAACACATCTATCGGCTGCCTTGTCATCAAAGTAAAAAGTTTTGTCCTCCTTTAGTTTCATTAGTCAAAGAAGTTAAAATCGTCTGTCCTTTCCTCATCTTGTTCTGGCATACTAAGGGAAGCTCTTGAGCTTGGAGTGAATCCAAATTGCGTAGCAATTTTAATAGCATTCTGTAAAGCGTTTTGCATTACTTTATATTTAGGAGCAATCTTACTAGACCTTAATCGACCATCTTTGTCAACCGTCTGCTCTGTATAGTTGCCTTGTAACTCTTGAGCTATCTCTCTATAAATACCTATCTCGTTGCAGTACGCTGCTAAGATTGATAAGTCAGTCAAGTGTAACATCTTAATATTGGCTAGTTCGTTAGTTACTAAATGCCATTCGTCTGCGCCTTGTTGATTGAGAAAGGAGGGAGCTGAGGGCATTGAAACAACTGCCGTCGTCTCCATCTCGTTTCCCACTAATCGAGACTTTTCAATAGTACCCTTCAACTCCTTTACTTTTGTTGGTGTTTTTTTTCTCCCTCTCATTATACTGAACTTAAACTGGTTTTAGTTTGGTATATCTATACCCACACGATTTAGCTTTAATT
>MDSX01049558.1_pt1 | contig 17620 bp, 13 predicted proteins | sample 811141 | NCBI WGS metagenome assembly MDSX01 (sample SAMN05326642, study PRJNA326480) | marine metagenome | isolation source: seawater | place: Atlantic Ocean: South East | collected 2010 | reverse complement strand
TTAACCTGCGAATGGGTTAGCGAATAGTAGACAAAGTGCAACTACTAGACCATAAATTGTAAGTGACTCCATGAATGCTAGAGAAAGCAGAAGAGTACCACGGATCTTACCTTCAGCTTCAGGCTGACGAGCTAGACCTTCAACAGCTTGTGCAGCGGCAGTACCTTGACCAATACCAGGACCGATAGCAGCTAGACCAATTGCTAAACCTGCAGCGATAACAGAAGCACCTGAGATAATAGGATTCATAGAAATTATGATTTAAGTTTAATAATTACGTAAGTTATGGAATTTACAAATTTTCTAATCCAGGTTTAAAAAATATTTAAACTCGAATTAATTATAAATTATTCAACTGATTCAGCAATGTAAGCGGCAGAAAGTGTTGCGAACACTAAAGCCTGTACTGAACTAGCGAAAATACCTAATACCATTACTGGTAAAGGTACAAATAATGGAACTAGTAAGCATAATACAGAAACAACGATTTCATCAGCTAAGATGTTACCGAATAAACGGAAACTTAATGAAAGTGGCTTTGTAAAATCTTCTAGAATATTAATAGGTAGGAAGATTGGTGTTGGCGAAATATAACGCGCAAAAAATCCTAAACCTTTGGCTTTAAAACCACCGTAGAAGTAACTTAACGAAGTTAATAATGATAATGCTACAGTAGTATTAATGTCATTTGTCGGTGCAGCTAATTCGCCTTCCGATAGTTTGATTAGTTTCCAAGGTACTAACGCACCTAACCAGTTTGCTACAAAGATAAATAAGAACAGAGTACCTACGAAAGGAACCCAAGGGCGGTATTCGTGCTCTCCAATTTGATCTTTTGCAATACCCGAAACATATTCAAATACGGCTTCGACGAAGTTCTGCAATCCTTTAGGAACTTGTTCCAGTTTTAAAGTACCAAGAACAGTTATTGTTAGAATAATAGCTATTACTAGCCATGTAACTAATAAAACCTGTCCGTGTACTGTTAAACCTGCAATGTTCCAATATAAATGTTCACCTACTTCAACAGCAGCTAACGAAAAAAACATAAACAGATTCTAACTTGACGTTAATAGTGCAAATTTTATTGTCCCCTAATAATATTTATACCTAAGATATAAAGATGTGGGCAAATAATATTAAAAAAATTTGGCGCATTTTATAAGAAACCTTATAAAATGCGCCAATTTATACCTTTAGTTGCTTACTGTTTACCAGTAGCAATAGCATCTGAAAGTGTCGAGATAATTAATTTAATTGATCTAACAGCATCATCATTTGCTGGAATTGGAATATCAACTACGTTAGGATCACAATTTGTATCCAGTATTGATACAATCGTAATACCAAGTTTTCTACATTCCGCGATAGCTGTACTTTCACGTTTAGGATCCACAAAAATAGCAATATCTGGTATTTGAGACATTGTTGTTAAACCACCTAAGTTATGGTCAAGCTTTTCTTTTTCACGACGTAAAAGAGCAGCTTCTTTTTTCGGTAATCTCGAAAGCGTACCATCCTCTTCTTTTTTTGTTAAATCTTTTAAGTATTCAACACGAGTTTGTACAGTAGCCCAATTGGTAAGAATTCCACCTAACCATCGTTGGTTGACGTAATGTGAACTACATTTTTGAGCTTCTTCGGCAATAATTGCCGACGCTTGTCGTTTTGTACCAATAAAAATAAAAGTTTTACCTTCTTTTGCGGCTTTTTGAACGTAATTCGACGCGTGGGTAAGTAAACGTGCTGTTTGAACTAAGTCAATAACGTGAATACCATTTTGTTCCGTATAAATATACGGAAACATTTTAGGATTCCATCTACTAGATTGGTGGCCAAAATGTACGCCAGCATCTAGTAATTCTCCGAGTGTAACTAATGTCATAAATTATTTTAGGCTAAGTAACGTAATTTTGTAGAATTTTAAAAACTATCGATATACCAAACATCGAGAATATCGAAGCAATATAAATTGCTTATAGTAGGTATTAGATTTTACGTGAGTAAAACTCAATTACGAATAGTTCGTTGATTTTTAGTGCGATCCATTCACGATCAATAATGCCAAGAACTTTAGCAGTTAATGATTTTTTATCAAAATCTAAATTTTGTGGGATATTTGATAAAGCCGGTACTTCTAAATTTTTATTAATTAATTGCTTGCTTGGTGCAATGTCCTTAACAGAAATTACGTCGCCAGGCTGACATTGATAGCTTGGAATAGAAACACAATTTTTATTAATTGTAATATGCTTATGGCTTACAATTTGACGAGCTGCTGCGATTGTGGGCGCCATACCTAAACGAAAAATTACGTTATCTAAACGCATTTCTAATAATTGTAAAAGAATGTTTCCGGTAGCACCTTTAATTTTTTTAGCTTGTCTTATGTAATTCATAAGCTGCTTTTCACTTAAACCATAGTTAAAACGTAATTTTTGCTTTTCTTCAAGTCGAATAGCATATTGAGTTAACTTTTTTTGCGTTGCGCCGTGTTGGCCTGGTCGCTGTGATCGTTTTCCTTTTTTACTAGTTAAACCAGGTAAATCTCCCAATCTGCGAGTGATACGAAGTTTTGCTCCTGTGTATCGCGCCATAATTAATTTGATAAATAAATTAAATAAATTACTATTTCTTACACTTTTAAAATACTATATATTGAATTAAATTTCAAAACAAATTAAATCTTAACTAATGTTGGGTTTCTTTTTAACCTAAACGTGTTTGTAAAACAGATGATTTTACATTGGTATTATCTATCGATTTCACAAAAATATTGGCTGAAAAATTCCTACCAACTTTTTTTAAGTTCTCAAACGAATTAAAACCAGTTCCCGCAGGAATCAAACGACCAATGATAACGTTTTCCTTTAAACCGTTTAACCAATCCTTTTTTCCTTCAATTGCAGCTTCTGTTAAAACTCGAGTCGTTTCTTGAAAACTAGCTGCCGAAATAAAACTATCACTGTTTAGAGAAGCTTTCGTTAAACCTAATAATAAAGGTTTATAAACCGGAGGTTCTTCGCCATTTGTTACTGCAGCTTTTGTTACTATTTCTGCTTGGGTAATATCCAAAATTTCACCTGGTAGTAAAGTCGTTGAAGCACCATAAAGAACTTTCACTTTAGATGTCATTTGTTTTACGATTACCTCAATATGTTTATCTGCAATTTCTACACCTTGAGATAAATACGTTTTTTGGACCTCATTAACTAAAAATAGCTGGAGCTGCTTAAAACTTGTTTTGCAAGCTTCGTTAATAGAATATTTTGCTTCATAATAATTAAATAATGTCTCAAGCATCTCGTGCGGACTGATAGGCCCGTCTGTTAACGGTTCTAAAAAATTAACATATTGCCCATTAGTAAAATTAACTTGTGTTTGGCCTGGCAAATCAATAAAGAATTTTTCTTCGGATGTTTTTAAAATTTCAATTTGATTAGTTTTTAAATAAGCCTTTCCTTCAGTAGGAGCAAGTATCGAACCGTTTTTAATTTTACGAGCTTCTAAAATTTCTTCTACCTTTGGTAAACCTTGGACAATATCAACCGTTTTTAATTTATCATAAACAAGTGTTGCTAACAGATCAGATTTATCAACAAACGATTTTGTTCGAGTTCTTAAAATTGTTTCGGCTGAAATAAGATATGGGCGACCTAAACGTAATAAAATTGATTGGGAATTAATCTCGTAAATTTGGCCCGCATATTTCGAAATAATAGTTGGTGTTAAAGGCGTGCCCACACGTACAATGTCCCCCTTTTTTACCAATGGTGTTTCGTTTACCGAGTCATAAAAACAAGTCTTAATGTCGTGATCTTTCAAGATTAACATCTCGATATTATTATCTTTGTTTATACCGACAACTCGACCACCAAGATAGGTCAACATTTTTACATGGCCTAGTGTTTGGCCTGCTTGTATATATTGGTTATGCTGTAGTGAATAATTAATATGTGGGTTTCCTTTTGTTTTTAAATCGTTAAAACTATTGTCAGTGATTGTAATAATTTCAGACAATGTTAATTTTAATTTGTATTGGTTGTTATTTTCATTACCTTTAATTAAAGGTAAATATTCGATTTTTGCGCGTAAACCAGAATAATGTTTTTGTATATCTAAAACTAAAAAAGTTTGTAATAAATCTACCCCACCAGAATCTAATTTAATACGCTCACCATCTTTATAAAAGATTCGTTTAACTGTTCTGAATGCTACGCACCTCTTATTAAAGCTAGGAAAAAATTGGTATTTAAATGAAAATCCTTTGTCTTGTGGTACTTTAAAAGTCTTTACAGGCCTTACTAAAACAAAAGTTTTATTATTTATAGATAAAATTTCTAAAAAAGAGAGTTGTTGAATAATAATATTTGAAAAAATAATCTCCCCTGGTTTAACGAAGCTGTTCGCTCGTTGTTCTGGTTCGCCGTAAAAGTTAGTACACTCATATAATTCACCAGGTTTAATTACAATTTCAGATGTCTCAAGATCAATATGGATATACCCTTCAATATTTGCTGTTACATTTGAAAAAAGAGTGGTGCCTTTTGTAACAAATTCCCCATCTTGAACTTTTAATTGTTGTGAATTAAAAGAATTAAATTTGTGAGTTTCTTCGGCTATCCAATAAAGAAATCCAGTAAAATTTTTCTTTGTTAAGCGTTTCTTTTTACTCCCTAATGAATCTGTTGAGTAATAAACAATACCACCTGTGTTTGTTTTGTAATTATTATCCTGTAATCTAGCAAGGGTTTGGCCGTGGCTTAATAACTCATTTTCTTTAACCACTAATTGGAAAGTTTGGGGGTTCGTTTCATCAAATAATTTAAAAATGGGGCCCGTAGGTGAATTCTTATCTAAAAGACCATTTTCAATAGTTAATGAAGAGTTACTAATTTGAATTTCTCCCTTATTAGACAACTGGTCTAAATTAACGATACCCGAATATTTGTTTGTTATTTTTTGGCTTGCTATTGTTTGGTTTGGTTGAATAGTGTCCCCTAATCCTACCTCTAATTTAGATGAGCCTTGTAAAATATAACGGTCTCCCGAAAGTACCCATAATAAACCTGTAGTTTTACTAATATCTTTAGTTGATCCAGTATTATCAATAATTTTCTTAGTATCAATGTTTTGTAAGAAAATTTCACCAGAAGTTTCAGTATAAATGTCTCGAGTAGACTTTTCGAGAATTAAATTAGCATCCTTTTTAATTTCTGCAATAATTTGGTTATAGTATACTGGCTCTTTATCATTTACTAGCAGTAAAGCGTCAGTAGGTAAAGAAATTATGCACGACGTACCAACGCTATTTTCAATAGTTAAATTTACTGGTTCTAATAGATTAAAGCCTTGTTCTCCGTGAATAGTTCGAACTAAAGACGTTTTAGATTTTAAAGAGTACTTTACTGTTCCGGCAAAAGGTGCACGTATTTGTTTTGTTAAATCTCCAGAAAACACGCCGCCGGTATGGAAAGTACGCATAGTTAATTGTGTTCCTGGTTCACCAATTGACTGGGCTGCAAGAATTCCAACAGCTTCTCCTAAATCAATTAATTTCGAATAAGACAAGTGCCAACCGTAACATCTTCTACAAACAGATCTTAAAGCATTACAAGTTAGGGGCGAACGTACTTCAAAATTCGTTAATTTAGACTTTAATATCTTTTGAACAATTTTGGCATCCAGCTCAGTATTCGTTGGTAATGTTAAATTATCAGATGGTAGATGGACTGGTTGGGCTAAAAGTCTTCCGATTAAACGGTTTTCAAGTGGTATATCTGTTTTATAAGTATCCAGTACTTCAGTAAGCGATAAACTACCATACTGTAAACAATCTTCGTCACGAATAATAATATCTTGGGCAACGTCTACTAGACGTCGAGTAAGGTATCCAGAATCGGCGGTACGGAGTGCAGTGTCTACTAAACCTTTTCGGGCACCATATGAAGAAATGATATATTCTGTAACTTTAAGACCTTCTCTAAAGTTACTTTTAATTGGTAAATCAATAATTTGACCTTGAGGATCTGCCATTAAACCACGCATACCCACAAGCTGCCTTACTTGTGAGATATTTCCTCGTGCCCCTGAAAAGGCCATAATATAAAGAGGATTTAAAGGATCACTTTCACGGAAATATGTTAAAACTTCATCTTTTAATGTGTTGTTTGCGTTGTTCCAAATATCAATAACTTTTTGGAAGCGTTCTACAATCGTGGTACTACCACTTGTGTAATTTTGCTCTGCATTCTCGACTTCGTCATTGGTTAACCCTATTAAGGTTCTTTTACGAAAAGGTACTCTAAGATCTTCTATGCTTAAAGAAATACCTGAAACAGTGGCATAGTGAAATGTTAAATTTTTAACGTTATCCGCAATAATTGAAGATTTTATAATGCCATAATTGTGGAAGGTCAATGACATTAAGCTTTGCAACTTTTTTTTATTTATAACTTCGTTATAAAAAATATTTGGCTGTTTTTGTTTTTGATTCATCAGGACTTTGACTGTTATGCAAAAGAATTATTTAATAAAATTCGTCCAGGAGTTGTTTTTATGTAAATTTGATGGATATCTCCTTCAAGATTCTTTTTTAATTGTAATTCGGAAGACAAAGAAATCGTTTGGGTAGGGTTATTTTTTTCTATGAAATTACCATCTAAATTAACAATGTACTTATCGTCTGCTCGAACCCAAACGAACGTATGTAGATTAATTAGTGATTGCTTATAAGCTGCAAGAACGTCATCAAAACTATAAAAATATTGGTCCGGTTTATTTTGTTCTGACGGATTATTTGCTGTTAAATAATAACACCCAAGTACCATATCTTGGCTTGGAGTTAAAATTGGTTCGCCGGTTGCTGGAGATAAGAAATTGTTTGGAGCAAGCATTAACATTCTAGCCTCACTTTGAGCTTCCAAACATAATGGTATATGAACGGCCATTTGATCTCCATCAAAATCGGCATTAAATGCTGGACATACTAATGGGTGAAGCTTAATTGCCCTGCCTTCCACTAATATTGGTTCAAAAGATTGGATACCTAAACGGTGTAAAGTTGGAGCCCTATTCAGCAAAATTGGATGTCCGGCCATTACCTGCTCAAGTATTTCCCAAGCAAGGGTTTCATTGTTTTGAATAATATTTTTTGCTGCTTTTATATTGTTAACTAAACCTTCATAAATTAAACGGTGAATAACAAATGGTTGGAATAATTCGATGGCCATTTCGCGTGGTAAACCACATTGGTGTAATTTTAATTCGGGACCAACAATAATTACTGATCGGCCCGAGTAATCAACCCTCTTGCCTAAAAGGTTTTGTCTAAACCTTCCTTGCTTACCCTCAATAATATCCGATAATGATTTTAATGGGCGGTTATTTAATCCAAAAACGGCTTTACCCCTTTTTCCATTGTCAATTAAAGCGTCAACAGCTTCTTGTAACATACGTTTTTCATTACGTATGATAAGCTCTGGAGCCATAATTTCTTGTAATCTAGTTAAACGATTATTTCGATTAATGACTCTTCTATAAAGATCATTTAAATCCGACGTCGCAAAACGACCCCCATCTAATTGGACCATGGGTCTTAAATCAGGGGGTAATACTGGAACAATATCTAGTACCATCCATGAGGGATTTGAACCTGAAGCCTTAAATTGATCTAAAATACGTAAACGTTTAATTAATTTTTCGCGATCTCGATCTTTAGCCTGTGGTATTAAAAGTCTTAATTCATTGGATTCATTTTCTAAATTTATTGAATTTAAAAGAGTTTTAATTGCTTCAGCACCGATAGAAATGTTTATATTACTTGTATCTGTCCTCGTAGCTTCAAAAACTTGCCAATCAGTTTCCACTAAGAGTTGTTTATAAGATAATTCAGTGCTTTGACCGGGATCTGTAACAACGTATGAATTAAAATAAACAATTTGTTCAAGTTCTTTTAAAGAGAGGTTTAAAATTAGCGCTATTTTACTTGGGCGACCTTTTACATACCAAACATGTGTGACAGGTGAGGCTAGTTCGACGAATCCCATTCGGTGGCGTCGAACATTAGACTCAATAACTTCAACACCACAACGCTCACAAATAATTCCTTTGTATCTAACACGTTTATATTTACCACAATGACATTCCCAATCATTAACGGGCCCAAAGATACGTTCACAAAACAAACCACCCATTTCGGGTTTTAAAGTTCGATAATTAATAGTTTCTGGTTTAGTAACTTCACCGATTTTTTCATTACTTGGTAAAATTCTTTCTCCCCAGCTTCGTATACGCGAAGGGGAGGCTAAATTAATTTTTACATAATCAAATGATCTTTGTGCTTGTAACATAAAAGCTAATTTAAATTTAGATGAATTTTATTCTGTTCCACGCGAAGAGAGATCCTTATAAACCGTTTCGAATTGTTGATAACTTGGTTCCAATTCGGTAGTATTCGTTTGGAAGAATGTATTTTCAGGGTTCATTTCTTGTTCACCCATTAAATTAATTTCATATGCTTGTAATGTGCTAGTATCATTAACATTCAATTTATATGTTGCTACATCTAAACATAATGCTTGAAGTTCTCGTATTAGCACTTTAAAAGATTCTGGAATTCCTGGTCTAGGTATTGGTAATCCTTTAACAATGGCGTTTAATGTTTCATTTCGGCCTTGCATATCATCTGACTTAATTGTTAATAATTCTTGTAGAGTATAAGCTGCGCCAAAAGCTTCCAGGGCCCAAACCTCCATTTCACCTAAACGCTGACCACCTTGCTGTGCTCTACCGCCTAATGGTTGTTGTGTAACTAAAGAATAAGGTCCTGTTGAACGAGCGTGAATTTTGTCATCAACTAAATGGACTAGTTTTAACATATATGAACGACCAATTGTAATTGGATTCTCAAACGTTTGCCCATTTCTACCATCCATTACAAGCATTTTACCAGGATGTTGTTTTGAAAAAAGCCATTTATTATCAACCGAAGCTTCTTTTAATTTTTTATTTACTAATGATCTAGAAGCTTCTTCTCCATACATTTCATCAAACGGGACTACCTTAAAACGAGTATCTAAGTTATCAGCTGCTAAGCCTAATAAACATTCAAATAACTGACCAACGTTCATACGTGAAGGCACCCCTAACGGATTTAAGAGAATGTCAACTGGAGTACCATCAGGTAAATAAGGCATATCTTGTCTTGGTAATATTTTTGAAATAATACCTTTATTACCGTGGCGACCAGCCATCTTATCACCAATTTGTATTCGCCTCGTTTGGGCAATATACACTTTTAAAACTTCATCAGTTCCAGGTGGAAGATCATCACGGTTTGCACGTGAAAGTATTTTTACATCTAAAACACGGCCACAAGTACCATGTGAAACTTTTAACGATGTATTTCGAACATCACGCGATTTTTCACCAAAGATTGCTCGTAAAAGTTTTCCTTCTGGAGGGTAATCCGATTCACCTTTTGGTGTTAATTTACCGACTAATGTATCGCCAGATTCAACCCAAGTACCAACTTTAATGATTCCATTATCATCTAAATTTCGAATCGAGTGTTCACTAATATTTGGTAAATCTTTTGTGATTTCTTCCATTCCCAATTTTGTTTGGCGGACTTCAATCTCGAATTTTTCAATATGTAATGAAGTAAATAAATCGTCATATAATAGACGTTCGCTTACTACAAAAGCATCTTCGTAGTTATAACCTTCCCAAGGCATATAAGCAATCAAAATATTTTGTCCTACGGATAATTCGCCACCTTCAGTTGAAGCACCATCGGCAATAATTTGACCAATCTTAATTTTTTCATTTATAGAAACTAACGGACGCTGATTTATGCACGTATCTTGGTTTGATCTTTGATACTTAGTTAAGTTGTACTTAAAGATACTTTTATGCTTGTCTTTTAAACTAATTGTTCCGCCGTTAATATTTACAACTTTCCCAAAATTGGCACTTAAAAGAGTCATCCCGGAATCCCTTGCTGTTTGCCCTTCTAAACCAGTTCCGACAATTGGCGCTTCTGGGTATAATAATGGAACCGACTGTCGTTGCATATTAGAACCCATTAAAGCACGGTTTGCATCATCATGCTCTAAAAATGGGATAAGAGCTGCCGCTAAAGAAACTACTTGTATTGGCGAAATAGCAATATAATCAACATTTTTCGCCGGTACACTAATAAGATCTTGGCGATATCTAACAGGAACCATTGGATTTTGAATTAGACCCCCTTGCCCAATTTCTAAATCTGCTGCTGCTAAATGGTATTGATCTTCTTCCGTGGCATCTAGATATACAGGATATGAATTTTCTAATACATGACCTTTTACTACTTTATAAAACGGTGTTTCAATAAAGCCGTACGAATTAATTCGGCCATATGTTGATAAAGAACCGATTAAACCAGCATTCGGGCCTTCTGGCGTTTCAATAGGGCATATACGACCATATTGACTTGGGTGGATATCTCGAACAGCAAATCCGGCACGATCTCGGGTTATGCCACCAGGTCCTAAAACAGATAATCGTCTTTTATGTGTCAATTCAGCTAATGGATTTGTTTGGTCCATAAATTGCGATAGCGGATTTGAACCAAAAAATTCTTTAATAGAAGATACTAATGGTTTAGGGTTAACTAAAACATTAACTCGGAGATACTTTTGCTCACAAATGCTCATTCTTTCTTGGGCGATACGCTCAAGACGGTTTAAACCAATACGTATCTGGTTTTGAAGTAATTCACCAACAGAACGTATTCTGCGATTACCTAAATGATCAATGTCATCTTCTAATGTCGGGGCAATTCGGAAATTAATTAGTTCGTTTATTATATGTAAAACATCCTGCGCAGTTAATATGTGAATGTTTTTTTCTATACTTAAATTTAAACGTTTATTTATTTTGTAGCGACCAACCCGGCCTAAATCATAGCGTTTCGGATCAAAGAAACGTGAATAGATTAATTGTTGACCTGCTTTTACTGTGGCAGGTTCCCCAGGACGAAGTTTATTATGTATTTCAATAAAAGTATCTTCGATCGAAATATCTTCATATTCGTTTAAAGTTTTCGTAAAATACTCAGGATGCTCGAGTTTTGTTAAAATTTCAGAATCAGTTAAGCCTAAAGCTTTTAAAAAAATATAGGCTGATAGCTTTTTAGCCTTATCAATTTTTACATGAATAAAATCTTCTTTATTCATTTCAAACTTTACCCACGTGCCTCGATTCGAAATAAGACTGGCTGTATAGAATTTATAATTTTGTTTATCGGTATCAGTTTTATAGTATATGCCGGGGCTTCGGACAATTTGGTTAATAATAATACGCTCAATACCATTAACAACAAATGTGCCTTCGTTCGTCATTAGCGGAATATCACAAAGTAAAACTTCATTCTCTGTTGTATTCGATGGATTATTTAAATAAACAAGTTGAACTACTGTGTATATTCGCACACTATACGTTGTATCGCGGCGTTTAGCTTCTGTAAGAGTATATTTGGGTTGGCGGATCTTATAAAATTTAGCCGATAAATTTAATTCAAGTTCGTCCAGGTAATCTCGTATGGCTGAAAAATTCTCTAACTCCTGGAGAAACCCTAATTCCAAAAACCAACAAAAACTAATTCGTTGTGTTTCAAGCAAGTTTGGTAAAAGATACTTGTATACATTTTGTTTGATGCTAGACATTTATAATTCGGTCTTTGTATCGTTAAGTTAAGAATTTAAGCAAAAAAATTACTTGTTATAAGATTAACTTTTAAAAAATTGTGTAATGATTTTTTATAAAAAAGTAGATATTAATATTGTTGAAATCTGTAACCAGCACCCCGAATAGTTAAAATTAACTCAGGAGTTTTGGGATTATCTTCAAGTTTTCGGCGTAACCTTGATATATGAACATCTACAACCCTTAAGTCAATTAAACGCTCTGGTGTATAACCCCAAACATTATTTAAAATATCAATCCTAGATAAATTTTTGCCGGCATTAGTAATTAGTAGTTGAAGCAAGTTAAACTCGATTCCAGTAAGTTTAATGTTTACATTATTTTTTTGAATTTGTTTGGTATTTAAATCGATAAATAAAGTACCAAAATAAAATTGCTGTTTGTTATAAGTTAAATTATTTTTCTGTGCCGTCGTCCGCCGTAAAACAGAACGAATTCTAGCCTCTAATTCTTGGGGAGAAAAGGGCTTTGTAATATAGTCATCAGCACCGAGTTCTAATCCTATAATTCGGTCGGAAACATTAGTAAGAGAACTTATTAAGATTATTGGTATTGAAGAAGTTTTTCTGATGAAGCGGCAAACTTCAAAGCCGTCTTGTTTAGACAATAGTATATCAATAATAACTAAATTAGGAAACTCTTGGTTAATAATTTCAAGGGCACTACTACCATCCGAAGCTACAAGGACTTGATACCCAACCGTTGTAAATCTTTGTTTTAATAAACGTGGTAAAGTTTTTTCGTCGGAAATAATTAGTAAAGTTGCACTAGAGAATGACACCTTGGTAAAAATTACAAATATTCAATTGGAGGTCGTGCGGCTCATTATGACTGCTGTACAACAGTAGTGAGCTTACACATTTCAGGTAAAAATGATTTAGGATAATTAATATTAGAAATATAATTACTATTTATCAATTTAATGAGAAACAATAATTAATACAATAACAAAAAGTTAATGTCTATGTTATTATTAAATATATAAATATTAAGGCGAGCGTAGCCAAGTGGTTAAGGCACTGGGTTGTGGTTCCAGCATTCGCGGGTTCGATTCCCGTCGTTCGCCCTTTATTATTCAGTTTCTAAAAATACGTTTAAGTATTTTGCTAGTGTAATTGCTTCTTCTTCAATTTTATTTAAAGCTACAGGTTCTTCAATGCCTGTTAAAGGTATTTCACGCGTATCTGCTAAGCACAATAAAAGTTGCCTTTTAGGATTAATGCCTTCTTTAATACGCATTTTGATTGCTTTTATTTCCTCAAAAGAAAAGGAAAAAATTAGCTCGCGATTTTTTCCAGGAAAACCTTTTCTGTATAAAGTAACCTTTTGAATATCTCGATTATATTCATTGTAACCAGATCCAACATTCCACCAAACTGTTAAAAGTAAAAATATACCAAGCAGCGAACCCACTGTGCCATAAAATACTAAAACAATTCCTTGCGGTACAAATGAAATATCAGTTGAATCAGTAAAAAATAATAAGTTTGTTTTAAAAAAACTTGATAACCCTGTTAAAAAAAAGCCTAGACCACCTAAAGTAACAACGGTAGCCCAAAAAATATTGCTCAAACGGCGCGAACCATTAAAATAAGACTTAATAACAGAATTTTCTTCAACGTAATTCATAGTAACCGTTTTGTAATAAATTTCGATAAATTATTGCGTTAAAAACCTAAAACCCGTTAATGATAACGCAATAATTCATATGGTCAAAATGTAATGCCTTTATTGTCAACGTATACATTTTGATCTCGTACAATCAAAAGACTAAAAACTAAGTTTGTAAACAGATTTGTTGTACCTTGCTAATTCAGTTAAAAATGAACACACTAGATAAGTCGGATCGTTTTTAAACCATAGTAAAGTCCAGCTGCTACACTAAACATTAGTGTCATTAATAAAATATAACCGATAAGGGTGCTCATAGTAGAATTATAGTTATTGTTTATAATAAAATTGTATATGCAGATAATAATAGAATACCATAATCTAGCACAAAACTATTATCTATTATATATACCTAAAACTCCATTAAAATGCTTATTTTTTTAATCCTTCAATAATGCCACGCCAAACAAGCCCTAAAAATTGCCCAAAGATCGAACTTACAGTAAAACGCAAACTTTTACTTAGTAAATAGATTAATTCATCAAAACGGCTAACAAAAAAGTCTCTTGATTCAAGACTTAAGATTGTAAGTAAGGAAATTTTTTGTAAAGATTTTATTTCAGCTGTTCGATTAGCGAAAACCGTTCTATAATAAATTCCGCTAGAACCCAATAAATACAAATCAAACGAACTATTATATAAATCCATTGGCCTTGTAAAATAACTTTTTATATTTAACTGCCAACGCAAGTTATTGCGAAACCGTTCAAAATTTCGTAATGATAAAAATTTTGATCTAAAAAGCGTTTGTCGTAAAGTATACGCTGAAGAGAAATTTGTAATTATAAAATAGGTGACACAGTTACTAATTTCTATGACTAAATTATCAATAAACGCTTCGAGTAAAGTTTCAGAAGCTTGGTTATATATTGGCGAATAAATCGCCTTAAAATTAGATGAGTTAGGGTTAATAATTGAGTAAAAAGGTACTCGAAAAAGAATTTCTATATCGCGTAAGAGTCTTTTTGTATATAAAGAATTTTTAATTTGTTGATCATCAATAGCAATCTTATAACCATATTCCAGAGTTAAAAATTCCTCACATATTTTAGTTAAATTGTATATTAGTAAGCTTTTGCCGCTGTTTTTCAACGTGACTTCTGGCTTTGTTTTTTCAAGCAAAACCCTATATGTTTTTTCTAAACGACGAGTAGCTATACTCAATAAATGCTTTTTTTTATTATCTTTAAGTAAATCAATACTTAAAAGTATTTGATTACTTTTTTTATTACTAAAATTAGTTTTATACAGTACACGGGAAAAAATATTGGCTAATAAAGCTTTTGTATCTCTTTCTCGATCAAGGGTTGTAGTATTCACCGTCTGTCAATAAGATTAATTGTTTTTGCTTAAAACCATAAATAGAAATTTTAATTCTTTTATTAAAATTTCTATTTATAGTTTTTTATTACCAAAGTTATAAAACTTTATTTAGACAATTGCTTTTACATTAGTATGGAGCAAAAGATAACGTATCTGGCATATAACGCTGAATTTCAATAATGAAACCCGCTGTAAAACTCATCCAAATTGTTATAAGAACTGGGGCTGTAGATAGATATTTAAGGAAATTTTTATCCATAATGCTATTTAGAATTTTTTAAATAGTTAGAATTTAACGTGGAGAAACAGTAACTTCGTTGCCTGGTACTAGTAATTCTCCTGAAACCAGCTCTTTCCAAGCGGCTAAAGGCCAAAGGAAACTTGCTGACATCATACCAACAGCTACAGGCACGTTGATAATAATTTCGTTTTCGTTTGGTTTATCTGTCTTTTTCGTAAATTGTAAATAACTACGACCAGCCCAGCCGATCCAACCTGTAATATAAAGGAACATAATTGCTGGAAGAACAAATTCTCCAGCATGGCTCGGTCTACCATCAGCAATTAAATGTGGTAAACCATCAGCTCCACAAAGTAAACCTTGCTTACCGTATTTATCAAAACGTGCTTCAGTTCTACCAATTTGTTCTTGAAGAGCTAAATAAGCCGGTGTACCTTCATCATAATTTTCTAAACGGGCACTTAATTTTTTTACACTACCTTCAAGTCGACGTTTAAAAACAGCGGAATCTTTACAAGGTACTAAACCAGCTACATCTGCTGAAGCGATTTGAGGTGTGGAAATAAAAAGCGTAAGCGTAAGAAAACTTAAAAACCAACGTTTCATAGTCTATATATAAATTAGAATGAATATTATTAACAAACTGTTCTATATATATTATATAGACAATTTTGAAAGAATTTACGATACTATAAAGTTTGTTTTTTAGTTTGTTTAAGAATTTTTCTAAATTCTTCTTGGAAGAATAAAATAGCACGATTCGATTTACCACCAATATTTAAAATATCGTTTGTTTCAACAAACCAAAGTTGGGAATAGTTAAAGAAACTTACATAAATACTGATCATTAAAAGTAAAAATGAGGAATAAATAACTGGGATCCCAGGATCAGATTTTATCTGTAAACCCGTACTCGTTATAAAATCACATAATTCAATACTACTTTTGTCAGATACTTGAACAGACTCACCAACAAAGGCTTCTCTAAGAAAGACGCCGTTTTTATCATAAATTAATAATTTACCACTTAAGTCATTAGCTACTAAAGTTAAATTAGAATCTGGAACTACTATGGAACCGAACCAAAATCTATTACCACCTTTGTTTACACGTTTTAATGGGACTTGATAAATCTCATTAGTCGTAAGTTTTATTTTAAGCCCAATAATATCCCAATCGGTTTGGTAAAAAACAGTGCTGTCATAAAATAAGGGTTCATTAACAAAAATAATTTTTCGCTTTAGTTCTTGTCCTTCAAAATCGAGTACAGATAAATCCGAGTAAAATTGATCCGTTTTACGATCAGCGGTATACGTAATCCAAAAATTATTAATTCTGCAAGATAAATTTTGTGGGACATAGCTAAAACCGCCAAATTTAGTTAAATTTTGAACATGAAAAACTTCTCCGCGAGGTACAATTTCTTGTGCATTAAAACCTCCAAATGCTCCGATAGAAGAACCTAACAGCAACAGAAGAATACTTCCGTGGACGACAATCGGCGCGACTCGACCTAATAAACCACTATACGCATAACTTTTATTTCGTTGACGAAAAAATTGGTAATTTTTAGTATGTATTGTATAAATTGCAGTGCTTGAATATTCTAGGTCTACATTGTCATTTACATTTAACCCTAAATATTGAGATGGTTTAATTCGGAAACTCCACTGCTTAAAAGTCTTTAAGGATGGCAACTGAGTTGTAAAAGTGCATGCTAGGAGCGAACTTCCAAAAAGTAAAAGAATAGAAGTAAACCACCATGATACATAAAGGGTGTCTAAGTTTAAAGATTTAATAACTTTCCAAGTTAAAAAACCGAATAAAGGGTTGAGTTCAGGATAATTTTTTTGGTAAAAGGCTAATGGTTGGTCTTGTTCTATAATTGTACCAATTGCTACTACTAAACCAATTAAAAATAGTAAACCGATTGCTAATTGTAGATTAGCTAAAGATTTTAGAACTTTCTTTTTTGTTATTTTCCACATAAGAAATATGCCACTTGCCAAAAATAGGCATTTAGTTTATAGTTAGTTGTACAAGTAAAAATATTTACTTAGAAGCCGGGATAGCTCAGTTGGTAGAGCAGTGGATTGAAAATCCTCGTGTCTCCAGTTCAAATCTGGATCCTGGCATTTAAAGATTACTTTTCAGTTTTTTATTATACCCTGGCACAGAAGTTATTTGATGTTTATAACTTTAATAGGGTTAATAAAATCTGTGAAAATTGTGACTACAACTATTTTTTTAAGTCAAAAAGGGAAATAAATTTTAGTTGACTTATTTAAGATTATCAAACAATTATGGTTATGTCATTTTCGCCAAAAAGAAGAATTAATTATTCATTTTTTTACTAACATTTTCTATTTAATAAATACATTAAGTATACTAATGTTTTAAATAAGCAATGCAGTGAAGAAATTGGTATTCATCTGTGATATCTTAGTAAATAAGATAAAGGATAATAAATATTTTATTTTGCTTGTTATATTTGTAATACTGTATTTCAGTATTTCAAAATATAAGACCCAGCAATCATTTTAGCATAACTTAAAACCAGGAGGTTTTCATGTCTCAAGCTGTAGAATCACGTACTCGTATTAAAAGTGAACGTTACGAATCAGGTGTAATCCC
>MDSX01015895.1_pt1 | contig 17620 bp, 15 predicted proteins | sample 811141 | NCBI WGS metagenome assembly MDSX01 (sample SAMN05326642, study PRJNA326480) | marine metagenome | isolation source: seawater | place: Atlantic Ocean: South East | collected 2010 | reverse complement strand
TCATAATTTTGTTGCTGGGGCGTAGGGACTCGAACCCCAACTGCCTGGACCAAAACCAGGTGTCCTACCATTAGACGACGCCCCAGTGTGATAATTAAGTTAAAAAGTTTTGATTCTAGTTATTTAGATAGGCCTTGTAAGAATGGTCAAGTGTGAATTACGGAAATACGATTTAGCTTTATTTGCACAAGCATTGTTATCGAATATTCCAAACACAGTCGAGCCACTTCCCGACAGACTGGCAAAATTTGCACCGCTCTCTAGCAATCTATTTTTAATAGATCCAATCTCTGGATATGCAGGAATCACAATCTTTTCAAAATCATTCTCAAAAAACTTAAATGAGAGAAAATCATTTCTCATCAAGTGCGCAAAATTAGGGATACTATTTTGAGAATTCAATTTATATTTTATTTGATCATATGCCCATTTAGTACTTATTGAAACGCTTGGAATGACTAGTAAAATTACCGCATCGATCTTTTCTCTTATAGGTGTAAGTTTGCAACCTGTTTCTTCACCAACTTGTGCACCCCCTCTTATAAAAAAAGGTACATCTGCACCAATATGAGAACCAATAATCTCAAGCTGCTTATCATCTAACCCAAGATTATAAAGTGAATTTATGCCTAATAAAGTAGCGGCAGCATTTGCAGATCCGCCTCCAATTCCACTTCCAACTGGAACTTTTTTTTCAACATATATTTCGACGCCTAAATCTCTATTAAATTTTTTTGACAGTACATCATAAGCTTTATAACATAAATTTGAATCATTCAAAGGTATCCAATCGACATTTGATTTTATATTACAGCCAATTTTAACTTTTTTAAATTGAATCTTATCGCCAAAGTCAATTTCTTGAAAAATTGTTACAATATCGTGAAAACCATCTGAGCGCTTATTTATAACTTTCAAGCCAATATTAATCTTTGTGTTTGAATTTAATACAAGCATTGAATTATTTTTTTGTTAACGTTGCGACTGCCTGGCAAGCAATACCTTTTCCCTTTCCAATAAAACCTAAATTATCAGTGGTAGTTGCTTTAATTGAAATTGTACAACTTGATTCATTGAGGGTTTTCAAGATATTGCTTTTCATTTCTTCAATAAATTGAGAAACGTTTGGTTGTTGAAGTATAATAATAGTGTCCAAATGTTCAATGCTAAAATTATCTTTAATTAATTCACTATAAACAATCTTCAGCATTTTAATACTGCTAAAATTTCTCCATTTAGAATCATTGCTTGGAAAATGTTTTCCAATATCTCCATTTGATGATGCCCCTAAGAGAGAATCAATGATAGAATGCGTTAGTACATCTCCATCTGAATGACCAGATACTCCTTTATTAAAATCAATATCAACGCCCCCTAGAATGAAACTTTCTCCAATTTTAAATTGGTGAACATCATAGCCGATTCCAACTTTATACATTTTTCTCAAAGCTCAATAGTGCCTCTGCCATTATCCAGTCCTCTTTTGTTGTAATTTTAAAATTGTTAGAAGATCCTTTTATTATTTTTACCTGATACCCCGCTCTTTCTACTAACGAAGAGTCATCTGTTGCTATCAAACCTTCTTTTTCTCCTAGTTCATAGGCGTTCATGATCACTTCTCTTAAAAAGGCTTGAGGAGTTTGAACATGCCATATTTTTTCTCTGTCAATTGTACTTTGTATTAGCTCGCCATTCACTAATTTGAGGGTATCTGTTGACTGATGACCCACTGTAACTGCGTCGTAGTTTTTTAGGGCGTTGATTAGTTTGTCAATAAGATTTATAGAGACAAAAGGTCTAGCTGCATCATGAACACATACATACTTTGTATTAGCATTTATATAGTTTAATGCATGTTGAATAGATCTTTGTCTCGTACTGCCGCCTTCAACAACGCTGATCTTCTTGTCTGTTTCAATTGATTCAACAATGATTGATACATCCTCTACATCTTTTATTTGAGTAGCAATGACAATGTCATTGATAACAACTGATTCTATAAAAGGAGCCAATGTATGGAGAATTAAAGGCCTTCCATTTAATTCTTTGAATTGTTTCTTTTCGCCAAATCTCTTTCCTGATCCAGCTGCTGGAATAATTGCTGAAGCTAGCATTTTAAAGAGCTATATAATCAGCATTGCATCGCCATAACTCAAAAATCTGTAGTTATTTTTCTTGGCTTCTCGATAGGCTTTCATTATCAAATCTCTGTCTGCAAAAGCTGATATCATCATTAATAAAGTGCTTTTAGGTTGATGAAAGTTGGTGATCATTGCATCTACCATTTTAAAATCATATGGAGGATAGATAAATTTATCTGTCCAACCTCTTTTTGGTGATACTTGAAACCCTGAAACAGCAACAGTTTCTAAGGATCTGACTGTTGAAGTACCTACAGCAAAAACCTTTTTTCTTTTTTTCTTTGTTTCATTAATTAGCATAGCTGTGTCTGGAGAAACTTCAAAGTACTCTGAATCCATTTGATGGCGATTTAAATCCTCAACTTGAACAGGGCGAAATGTTCCTAAGCCAATATGCAGAGTGGTGTGAGCGGTCTTGGCGCCTTTTTTATGAAGTCTACTAATTAAACCTTCAGTGAAATGCAGCCCAGCGGTCGGAGCTGCAACCGCACCTCTTTCTTGCGCAAAAACAGTTTGATATCTAACTTTATCCTTAGGCTCAGATTCTCTTTTGATATACGGTGGTAATGGTGAGATTCCTACCTTATCTATTACTTCGTATATATCTTCATTTTCATATTCAAATCGAACAACACGTCCACCTGAAATAGTGTTGTCGATGACATCACAATAGACATTCTTAGTGAACATTAACTTGTTTCCAATTCGAACTTTCCTAGCAGGTCTGACCATTACTTCCCAAAGATCGTTTTCAAGTTCTCGTAAAAGAAAAACCTCAACTTTTGCCTCGGTTCTATCTTTATTAGCATAAAGCCTAGCAGGAAAAACTTTGGTATTATTTGTAATTAATAAATCATTTTTTTTAAAATAGTCTGGAAGATTTGAAAATGTTTTGTGCTCAATCTCTCCTGTGTCTTTGTGAATTACCATTAGTTTTGATTGGTCACGACGTTTAGCGGGGTATTGAGCTATATATTTTTCTGGAAGCGGGTAATCAAAATCTGCTAGTTTCCATTTTTTCTTTTTTTCAATCATTAAATAACCTTTGCTGTTTTTTTGTTATAGTTTTTCCTAAGTGAGAGTAGGATTTTTCTTGTGCAATACGGCCACGGTTTGTTCTTTGTATAAAACCTTCTTTTATTAAAAAAGGTTCATAGACATCTTCAATTGTTGATACGTCTTCACTAACTGCGACGGCTAAAGAATTTAAACCAACCGGTCCACCATTAAACTTGTCGATCAGCGTATCAAGAATAGTCCTATCCATTGAATCTAGGCCAAACTTATCTATTCCAAGAGTATTTAGAGAATTCTTTGCAACTTCAGCGGTAATCTTTCCGTTTGCTTTTATATCTGCATAATCTCTAGTTCGTCTCAAAATCCGGTTTGCAATTCTCGGCGTTCCTCTTGATCTGCTTGCGAGTTCGAGTGCACCATCCTTATCAATTTCAACATCCAATATCTCAGCTGACCGCTTTATTATTTCATATAAGTCTTCTTTTTCATAATAATCAAATCGTAATAAAACACCAAAACGATCTCTAAGAGGAGAGGTTAAGCTTCCCAATCGAGTGGTTGCTCCTACAAGGGTAAACGGTTCGACGTTTAGTTGAACGCTTCGTGCACTCGGACCCTTATCAATCATTATTTCTATTTTGTAATCTTCCATTGCAGAATATAAATATTCCTCAACTATTGCATTTAACCGGTGAATTTCATCAATAAAAAAAACATCTTTTTCTTCAAGACTGGTTAGAATACCTGCTAAGTCACCTGCTTTATCTAGCACAGGCCCAGACGTTTGCTTCACGTTTACCCCTAATTCACGCGCTATGATAATTGATAGGGTTGTTTTGCCAAGGCCAGGTGGTCCAAAAAATAAAACATGATCTAGGGATTCACCTCTTTTATTAGCTGCCTCTATGTATAATTTTAAACTATCTACGATATCCCTTTGACCTATGAATTCATCTACAGTATTTGGTCTGAGAGATTTTTCAATGACTATATCATCATCAAATGGCTGAGGGTCATTAATATGAATTTCGGTCAAGCTATGCTCAAGTTATGTTAGAATTGACAATAGTTGTGGAAGAAACTACAAAAATGATAGACGCTCGTCAAATCTATACCCCTGACAATGGAAAGTGTTTTTTAATGAGCTCCAACCTAGAAGATCTTTCGTTAGCAAATTTTTTAATGCCCTCCATGACGCTCTTTTCATCCAACTTTGATTCGGTAATTATTTCGTCAAGAGAACCACCTGTTCGCCATTTATTATCAAAATCAGGACTCATGCTGTAGCTTTCAACAACTTTGTTAGTTGTCCAGTTGTACATCAATTTCAACGCACTATTAGTTATTATCATTGAGTCTGCCCATTCTGTACTACTAATTATTTTTTCTCGATATTCGCTTGTTTGATTTTTGTATAGCTCCCAAGAAATAGCTGAAACAATTTTAACATTAATGTGTTCTTTTTTTAGTTGGTCAAGTATTTTAACTACAGAATTTGTTGAGCTTGTGCCTCTAACAATTACTACTCCTTTTCTTTCCTGATTGCTATCATAATCTCTAATTATATATGCTCCTTTTGAAGCGTCAAGGTGTGACGCCATTCCAATTTTTTTTCGATCAGGAATTTCAACTGGTGGTCGTGTTAAGTGTAAAGCTACTATAGGAACATCTGTACTCATAGCTGCTGCAAGAGCAGGTGCAACCTCATTATGTTCCCAAGGGTGTAAATTGATTATATGTCCATCAGGGAAAAGTTGAGTTACGCCTGGTGCAAAAATACCAAAGTGTGTTCTACTGTCTTCAGCTGTTTCAGGTCCGGAGTGTCCAGCTACCCACAAAAGCTTACCAACTTTTAAATTTGAATCTTGGGCAAGTTGACTAAAGAGTCTAATTGGCCCATACTTCAAATAGCTAAACGAGCCGTAAGTACTCATTGCACCGTAAAATCCATTGAAATCTTCATACGGATCATCGCAAAAGTTCACAGTGGCAAGGCCAGCAAGCATTCCAGAGTTTGTAAACTCAGTTATTCCTTGTGGCATTAAGGGACTATCTTCATTATTCTTGTAATTATACAAACCCATATCATCCATTTCTCTATAACCTTTTGAAAATCCAGAAATATTTGTTGAATCTGCTAAGTCGGCACTCATAGCAACAACGAGAGGTCGGCCATATTTAGAAATGCATGTTGAATTTATGTAGCTTGCATATTTTGAGAAACCAACTCTATTTGGAGCTTTTGTTCCGGGCTCTACAAATAAGTCGCTCGGTAATGAGTCTGGATTAAAAATCTCTGTGTCTTTAGTGGGGTTATTTACATTTACTTTACAGTTTTCGATCTTTTCTGGAATTGATTCGCCCAGATCAACAAGGGTATCAGCAACATAATCAACTAAGTCTTGGTTTGCGCGAAGCACTGAAAAAACAGATTCAAAATAAGAATTTGCTTGATCTTCCTGGCCCGCTCTTGTTTCTTCGGGCTGTTCATTAAAACCATTAAAATCGATATTATATTTAAGAGCAAAATCTTCCTTTGTTTTCCAAAAAAGATCAGAATTTCTTTTGTGTGGTGAACCATGACTGGAATAATCTATCTTATGGTACCCTCTACCTTTTGTTCCTTTGCCATAGATAACTTTAGGAGTATTGGGATCTGCATTAGTTACCAATAATCTATAATATGCATTTGTAAGTTCTTCCCAATCCTCAACATTTGAGGTGCCTTCAACATGCCAGCCATGCGATCCAAACCAGTCCTCAGGTGTTCCATACACAATTGAACTAAATGGACGAGCATCTATCCCGAAGTCGTTCCAATCTAAAAAATATACTAGATTACCTAAACCTAAACCCCATGCTGAGTTCATAGTTTCATGGGATGCTCCGGTTGTTAATCCACCTTCTCCTTCAAAAGCAAATACCTTAACTTCAGGCACATTGGCATATTTTAACGCTAGCGCTTCGCCAGCCGCAGCTGGCGATCCATGACCGCTTGGACCAGTATTAAATTTAAAAAATAATGTTTTCCCTTCCATTTCTGCATGGCCAGGAAGTCCTTTGTTGTTTCTTAGAGTAATCAAGTCTTCCCATACTAATTGAAAGTCTTCACCTTTATAATGAGTATACTTATCTAACTTTGTTTGTTTATACTTGATTCTTAATGCCTCATTTAAAACAGCAAGGGTTGCGTAAACTACTGGGTTGGTATGTCCAGCAACTAAAACATATCGATCTGAAAAAACTTTTCCAGCATCCCTAATATCCCACCTCATTGCACCCGAAAGCAGGGTAGAAACCATGCCATGAACTTTTGAACGTGAACCTCCTGGATGTCCTGATTGTCTCAAGTTGAGCATTATATCAATGCACTGATCTATGAGATCTTTTACTATTTCCCATTTAGCAAAATGCTGTTTAAGGTCATTTGGGCTTTTCATTATGCCACCTTTTTATTTTTAATTATTTGCTTTAAAAACTGTCCCGTGTAGGAGTGTTTTTGTTTAATTATTTCTTCGGGAGTACCCGAAAAAATCAAATCACCTCCACCAACCCCTCCATCTGGTCCAAGGTCAATAATCCAGTCCGCACTCTTAATTACATCGAGATTGTGCTCAATTATAACAACCGTATTTCCTTTATCAACTAACCTTTGAAGTACACCTAAGAGAAGCTTTATATCTTCAAAATGTAAACCTGTTGTTGGTTCATCGAGAATGTAAAAAGTTTTATCTCTGCTTGATTTTGAAAGTTCAGTTGATAATTTAATTCGTTGTGCCTCTCCACCTGATAAAGTTGTCGCCTGCTGTCCTAATCGAATATAACCTAAACCAACATCATTGAGTGTTGTAAGTTTTTTCATTACTTGAGGTATGTTAGTAAAGAAATTTAAAGATTCCTCAACTGACATGTTCAGTATTTCAGCTATATTTTTATTTTTATATTTGATCTCTAGAGTCTCTCTGTTATAACGTGCGCCTTTACATACTTCGCAAGTAACATATACATCGGGAAGGAAATTCATTTCGATTTTAATAATACCGTCGCCCTCGCAAGATTCACAGCGCCCACCTTTAACATTAAATGAAAATCTACCTGGCTTGTATCCTCGGATTTTTGACTCGGGTAGCTGTGCAAACAAATCTCTAATGAACGTGAACACCCCTGTATAGGTAGCTGGATTAGATCGAGGAGTTCTTCCTATTGGCTTTTGATTTATATCAATTACTTTATCAATGTATTCCAGTCCATTAACATTTTTATATTGAAGGGGGTAAGCTCTTGAGCCATTCAGCTCTTTAGATAAGATGGGGTACAGTGTTTCATTAACTAGAGTACTCTTTCCTGATCCACTAACCCCAGTTACAACAATTAACTTTTCAAGAGGGAATGTTGCGCTTATGCCTCTTAGGTTGTTCCCTGTCGCTTCCTCAAGATAAACACTCTTTCCGTTTCCTAGCCTTCTTTTTGTAGAAAATTCTATTGATCTTTTACCAGATAAATACTTACCTGTAATTGACTTGGAGGATTTTAATATTTCACTTGGAGTTCCTGAAAAAACAACTTCTCCTCCATGTTCACCTGCACCTGGTCCAATATCTATTAATTGATCTGCCTCTTCCATAGTTTCCTGATCGTGTTCAACAACGATAATTGAATTCCCAAGATCTCTGAGCTTTTTCAATGAACCTAGAAGTCGTGCGTTATCCCTAGGATGAAGACCAATTGATGGTTCATCTAAAATATAAAGAACGCCAACTAGCTGGCTTCCAATTTGCGTTGCTAGTCTAATTCTTTGCGCTTCTCCACCAGACAATGTTGTGGCAGACCTGTCAAGAGTAAGATAATCTAGACCAACATCAACTAGAAAACTTAATCGCTTGTTGACTTCATTTATAATTTGCTCTGCAATAGTAGCATCCATTTCATTTAACTTTATCTTTTCAAAGAATTTCTTAACTTCTTTAATGGGATAAGAAGAAAGGTCTCCTAAGCTTTTATCGTTTATTGTCACCGATCGAGACTCTTTTTTTAATCTTGAACCCAAACACTCAGGACAAGACTTCATACTCATAAACTGCTCAATCCAGTCTCTTATGTGGTTAGATTTTGTTTGTTTATAACGACGCATAAGATTAGGAATGACCCCTTCCCATCCTCCAGTATAAGTTCCGCTCCATCTGTCAGAGGAGTATTCCATTTTTAATTTCTTGGTCCCAGTTCCAACTAAAAGCATTTCGCGTACCTTTGGGTCCAGTTTATACCATGGCGTAGTAAAGCTAAAATTATAACTTTTGGATAAGCTCTTTAATACGCTTCCGTACCAATTCCCCCTTGGTTGTTCTCCTAGAGGAAGAATCGTTCCTTGAATTATTGACTTTGACTTGTCAGGAATAACCATATCTGGATCAATTTCCATATGAGAACCCAAACCATCACAATTATCACATGCTCCATAGGGAGAATTAAATGAAAACATTCTTGCAGATAATTCTTCCATAGACACTTCACAGTGGGGACAAGAGAAATGCTCACTAAACAAGTGGTCAGTGTTTGGAAGCTCTTGAATGATTATCATTCCTCCACCTATTTTTAATGCTAACTCAACCGATTCAGTCAAGCGATCTACATAGTCTTCGTCAAGAATTAATCTATCTATAACAATCTCGATAGTATGTTTTTTATTTTTATTTAGCACAATCTTATCATCTATATTTTTTATTTCTCCGTTAACTCTTACTCTTAAAAATCCATCTTTTTTTACATTAGAAAACACAGCCTTGTGCTCTCCTTTTCTGCCTCTAATAATTGGAGATAAAATATTAATTTTTGTATCTTTCTTAAATTTTATTATTGAATCAACAATTTGTTGAACAGTTTGCTTTTGAATAGGTCGATCACAAATCCAGCAATGTGGCCTACCCACATTTGCATATAACAACCTTAGATAATCATGTATCTCAGTCACTGTTCCTACTGTAGATCGGGGATTTCTAGCGGAAGCTTTTTGTTCAATAGAGATTGCAGGAGATAATCCTTCAATGTAGTCTATGTCAGGCTTTTCCATCAGGCCTAAAAATTGACGCGCATAAGATGAAAGAGATTCTACATACCTTCGTTGTCCCTCAGCATACAAGGTGTCAAAGGCAAGAGAGGATTTCCCAGAACCCGATAAACCCGTAACCACAACCAGTTTATTTCTTAAAATTTCAATATCTATATTTTTTAAATTGTGTTGCCTTGCGCCTTTGATGACAATTTTATCTATGTTTTTTTTCATAATATGATTAACAATTTTCCCTGCTTAACGCTCTAAAGTAGTTTAATGCGACCCTAAATCTACGCAATTTCATTTCTCTATCAAAAAATGATTTGTTACTTTCACGATGATATTTAATTCAAGATTGATCTATTATATTAGAAAATGAAAAACATTACTAATCAAATAATTATTGCAATGCCTCATATGCCAGATGACCGTTTTAAAAAATCTGTTGTTTTGATTTTTGAACACAATGCGCAGGGAGCAACTGGACTAATAATCAATAAGCAAATAGATAAGAAAATGAGTTTAGATATAATCGACGGAATTAATCAAAACATTGACAATAAAATTAATAATAAAACTCCGATTTACTATGGAGGTCCACTATCTCCAGATAGAGGTATTGTCATACATGATAATAAAGCACTTTCAAATGATTCGATTGAGATTGATGGCGAATTATTTTTAACTAGTCATATTGATTCAATTATAAAAGCACAATCAATTGATAAGTGTAATTACAAGTTCATGCTCGGATATTCAGGGTGGACATCTAAACAACTTGATTCTGAAATAGAAAATGGGGATTGGATAATGCAAGAAGCTAATTCAGATTTAATTTTTAATAAAAGAGAAGGTGAAGTATGGCAGCTTGCGATCAACTCATTTGGAGTTGAAATATCTGATATTTCTTCACAGGGCGGCATCAGCTAATTATACATGTGCCAATATATAAATACTTTGCATTTTAGCACCGTACAATCTGAAATTGGAATATGGGTATGAACTATTCAAACATATTTAAGGGTTTTCTTTTACTTAACTTATTGATCTTTGTCAGTGGATGCAAAGATGACCCGAAGAGACATCTTGAGCTTGGCGAGTGGTATGCGAACAAGGGATTGGTCGAAGAAGCTATTTTAGAATTTAAAGAAGTAACTCGTCTTTACCCTGCATCACTCAATAATCTTAAAAGGGAAGACTTTCAATCATTGAGCAAAGCTCATTACAATCTTTCGCTTATGTACACTAAAAAAGGCTGGTGGGACTATGCCCTCGAAGAGGCGGAGCTATGCTTCAAACTCCAGCCTACGAAAAAACATTTTGAGCTTTTAGATCTGATCAAACAAAGATCCGAATTAGAAAATTCAGAATCCTAATTTAAATCGTGCCCGATCGGTGCTCTCCACCATCACAATAAATTATTGAACAATTAATAAAGTCTGCTTCGGGCTTTAAAAGCATTGAAATGGTACCAGCAACATCATCTGGTGTAGTAGTTCTTCGCATAGGGTTTCTTTTTTTAGTGTTTTCTACCCAATCTTCCCACCTATCATTTATTTTTGTGAGTGCTCTTGTAGGCGTAACACCAGCTTGAACGGAATTTGCTGTGATACCAATCTGACCAAGCTCCCAGCCTATCTGCCTAATTATTGCTTCCATGGCAACTTTTGCTACACTCACAGGTCCATATCCTTCCATAGCCAAATAATTACCTTCACTCGTTAGACCAATAACACGCGATCCTTCACCAAGCAATTCTTCATTTAAAAGTCCTTGGGTCCAGTATAAAAGAGAATTACCCATCACGTGAACTGTCATATCCATTTGCCTTTGAGTAACGGGTTTATCTCCAAAAAAATTTGTTGTGGTTCCAAATGCTATAGAATGGAGGAGGAGTTTAAGCTTCGAGCCAGATGTTATTTCTTTTATTTTTGGTATATATGTTTGTAACGCTTCTTCAGAAGTAGCATTGGTGTTAAAGTAATGGCAACGCCCCTCTGTTAGTTCACTCACCTCGCTAATAGTTTCTTCAGCAATTTTCTTTGCTTCTCCTCTATCAAAGTGAAATGCTATAATACCGTATCCATCTTTAGCAAGTCGTTTAGCGGTTGCAGCACCATGACCTGTAGAACCCCCTAACAATAAAACCCATTCTGACATAATATCTCCTATGTTATGTTCAAATTTAATGAAAAATGTGGGGAAATGAAGTACATAGAAAACAGCTCTTCTTTATTATTTTTATGGTAAATTATCCCTAAGAATTGGACAAAAAAATGAGCAAAAAAAAGCGCTTTTCGAAACAAGATTTATTAAGTAGTGGAATGGGTAAATTATTTGAGACCCTTGACGGAAAACTACCAAAACCACCTATGCTAATGATGGATAAGATAATCCACATATCCGATGAGGGTGGTGCTTACGGTAAAGGTGAAATTAAGGCAGAACTAGACATAGATAAATCCTTGTGGTTTTTTGATTGTCACTTTAAAAATGATCCCGTGATGCCAGGATGTTTAGGGCTGGACGGATTTTGGCAACTCCTAGGCTTCTTCCTTACTTGGGCTGGAGGTAAAGGAAAAGGTAGAGCTCTTGGTGTTAAAGATTTAAAGTTTAAAGGCCAGGTAAGGCCCTATCATGAAAAAATTACCTATCGAATTGATATCAAGAAGTTTATAACAAAACCTACTCATATGGTTTGGGGTGATGCTGTTCTTGAGGTTAAAAATAAGGCAATTTATTTTGCCAAAGACCTGCAGGTGGGACTTTTTGAAAGCTTGACTTGGGACCACGGTAAAGACCCTGCAGTAGATCCTTTTTAATTTATATAAATTAATTAAACAAAAAAATGTCGTTAACTTGCGGAATAATTGGATTACCCAATGTAGGCAAATCAACCATCTTTAATGCGTTGACTTCGTCATCTATTCCAGCAGAAAATTACCCTTTTTGCACTATTGAGCCTCATATGGGGATCGTCCCGCTACCTGATTCACGACTGAATATATTAGAAAAGATATATGAACCAGAAAAGGTAACTCCTGCCAACGTTGAGTTCACTGATATTGCTGGATTAGTAAAAGGTGCAAGCAAAGGCGAAGGGTTAGGAAATCAATTTCTAGGACAAATAAGACAGGTTGATGCTATCATCCACGTTGTTCGTTGCTTTAAAGATGAAAATATTTCACATGTTGAGGAAAGCATTGACCCGATTAGAGACATAGAACTAATTGAAACTGAATTGCTATTAGCAGACCTTGATACAATTGAAAAAACATTAACCCGATTAGATAAAATCTCTAGATCCGATAAAAACATGATCGATGATTATGAATTGGTTAAAAATTTGAAAATATTTTGCGATGAAGGAAATCCAGCAAGAGATTTTTCGTGCAATAGCTCAGAATTAAATATTATAAAGAGCATGTTTCTTCTTACATCAAAACCAATAATGTATATTGCCAATATAAACGAAGAGGAGCTACTATCAGATAGCCCAGGAGATTTCTCAAAATTATTATTAACTCAATTTGGTGAACAAGCAGATGTGATTAAACTCTGTGGAAAAGTTGAACAAGAAATTTCAACTCTTGATAAAAACGAGCAGAAAGAATTTTTAGAAGAATATAAACTTCGCGAGCCTGGACTTAATATTTTAATTAGAAATGCATTCAATCTTTTAGACCTGGAAACATATTTCACTGGTGGAAAAACAGAAGTAAGAGCTTGGACGATTAAAAAAGGATCAAGTGCTCCTAAAGCTGCGTCTGCTATTCATACTGATTTTGAAAAAGGTTTTATCAAAGCAGAAATTATAAAATACAAAGACCTAGAAAAGCTTGGTTCAGAAAAACTTGTGAAAGAGTCTGGTCTTTCGAAGCTTGAAGGTAAAGATTATATAGTGCAGGATGGTGATTGCATATTTTTTCATTTTAACGTGTAGGGTAAAATTATAATGTGGTTCTTTATGATATTGTGTTATGTGTTGGTAGCAATTTCCGGTTTGGGTTTATTTCAAATTGGGTTAAATCATTATTTTGATTTCTTCATTACTAACCGCATTTCGTTTGATTTAATTGTAAGTATTATTTTTATAGCTGCTCAAACCCTAGTAATGTTTTTCTTTGTTGGAACTGGAGTTAATATTAGAGAGTATCTTGAAGAGCATCCCGAACTAGGTGAAAATCTATATAAAAGAATGTTTGCAATAAAAAGAAGGTTATACCCCCCTACAATGATGGTAACAATGCTTTTTATGGCAATGGTGATTGTAGATGGTGTTTTTTATTTTGGTAAGATTTCAGAGTGGTGGTTTCACATCCTTTATTTTTTAACTCTTTATTATTTTTATAAAGCTACCAAAGAACAACATGCCAGCTTTAAAGGAAGTACTAGAATTGTGTTAGAGATGACAGAAAAAGAAAGGCAGTCGATCAGCTAAATTTTATTTGGTCATCTTCCAAAAAGCTATACCTCCAGCTTGTTTACCGGTTTCTGCTACAGCAACAGGCTTTAATTTTTTCAAATCAAAAATTTCAACTGCTCCCGGTTCTTTGCCAACCCCTTCTACGGTTACGAAAGCATATCTGCTGTCAGGAGAAATAGATACTCCGTGTGTAACCTTGCGAGTATTGTTAAATCTTGCAACTTCTTTTCCTTTTTTCAAATCCCAGACACCTGTTTTAGCTGCGCTTTTATAGGTTACCACCATATATCTTCCGTCTTTGCTTACTTCGCAATTATAAGGACCTTTATCTGTTTTAAATGTTCTATTAACTTTCCATTTTTTTACATCAACTTCAACTACGTTGTCTGTTCCGTTGTTGACTACATACAATAAATCATCGTTTGGATGTGGATAAACCCAAGTTGGTTTCTCATGTGGCATATTATGACCCGCCGCCATATGACCCATTGCAGCCATTCCTTTTTTATCTTTATTGGACATCTTTTTAGAATTGTTCATTGAATGCATAGAGTGAGATGAGTGCTTCCCTTTTTTAGAGCTCATTTTCATAGGAGCAGCTGGAGGAGAAGTTCTCAAGGTTCTTGTAACTTCCATTGACATAGCATCGATTTCATACAGCATACCGGACATCATGGCTACAGAATAATGCTTTAATCCATTATTTAATATTCGTGAACCATGTGGCATAATTCCTGTTTCTACTCTTTCAACCTCGACCATTTCATCGGGGTCAACAATTGAAACGGTGCTTGCATTTGAATGACCTCCATGAAGGTTAAAATTAACAACATACAATAACCCTGTTGCTTTTGAAATTTCCATTGTTGCCGGAAACATCCCAAGCTCCACTCGCTCTACAAATTTATCTGTTCCTGTTTCATATTTGTATAGATGGCCATAGGGCATTCCATGAGCCATAGATAAATACCAGTGTTCTCCATCGGGAGAAACAGTGATTCCATGAGGGCCCTCTATCTCAAGAGGCCAAACTCCAACTGGTATTGTTTTTTCAACAACAGCTTTTTTTCCATCAAATTTAATTAACGCAACTTCGTCTTCTGATTCAGCACAAACATAAATATAATAATCGTTAGCTACTGTAATTTTTGAAAAAACAATTAAAGAAAAAAGTAAAAATATTTTTTTCATTAGTTAGTTCCCATAGTTTCGTTATCAACTAGTTTAACTGCCCAAAGGCCATTGTAATGATCTGCAAAATAAATAAGGCCTTTGTATGGAATAACGCCCCAAACATTTGTTTCATTTGGAATTTTTCCGTTTGGATCTCTTCCTTCAAAAAATGCGATCTCGCGACCTTGAGCATATAAATCACCTAGAAGTTCACCAGATATATCTAGCACCCTAATGCCTCCATAATAATACCCAGCATATAATATGTCGCCTTCTACCCAATGATTATGAGAACCAACTTCAGGTATTTGATAAATTGCAGTTTCAACTGGATTATTAATATCTGTAAAATCTATAAAATGAAATCCGCCCTGATAAATTCTCTCAGCAGAACCTGGGATACTCTTAGCCCACTCATCACCATTAATCATATAAAACTTATCAGAGGACTGACTAACAAATGGGAATGTTGCATGATTGTGTCCATTTGGATCAGACTTACTTGCAATTTTAATTGGATTTCCTGGACTACCCTTTCCAGCAAGCGCTAAAAATGGATTAAAATTCTTTTTATCACGAGACTGTTCGCTTTGAGGTGCTCCACCGACATCAACAATGTGTACGCCATCCGCCCAGTTTGAAGAATAAGCAATACCATTTTCAACCCAAACATCATGTATACTATGTCCTGGGGTGTCTAGTTCGTATGAACTAATGCGAAACGGGTTAGCTGGGTCAGCAATATTGATGATATCGTATCTTGTCCCGGCGCTTAAAGCATAAACATGATCTTGGTAAATAAACACATTGTGAACTCCTCCTGTTAAATCGTCGTCATACATCTTAGTAATTTTTACATTATAGGGGTCAGATACATCTAAAATAACTAGACCGTTTTTACGATTCGAAGCGCCTTCACGTGATATAATCCCAACTCTTCCGTTTTCACTTATTTTTACATCGTTGACCGTGCGTGCATCAACTTTTACGGTGTCAATTATTTTCATCTTTGATGGATCACTGATGTCCCAAAAGTAAGCTTCCCCGTCGGCGCTATGAGTTCCTGTGACTGCAAAATCTTTTCCTTTATGCTTGCCAACACCAGGCCATACCCACAGATCAGATGTATGGTGATCAGTAACGGTACCATGGCCTACGACCTCTATTCTCTTCTTAACATTTCTTGGAACTACTTTCACTTTCGCAATAGCTGAGTAACCACTTGACTGTGCTGTAATTGTATAAATCCCTGGGGTTTCTGCTACAAACTTCCCTTGATTGGTAATTGTTCCTGATGCGGGGAGACCAACTGATTCCGACGATTTGTTATTTATAAACACATCAGAATAAATAGCTGTTCCAGCGTATGAATATGAAATAGGTACATCTTTAATTGCTTGACCTCGTGAATTTAATGCCTTAGCATCGAGATCAATAACATCTCCGGTTCTTATTTCATTTTTTGGACCAGATAAAGATAAGGACTTAACAGGGTTTTTCTTTGATTGGACCTTTAAGGTCTTTTTGATATTTTCTACTGTAGCAGTAACAGTAAATCTTCCTGGCTTCTTAACCGTCAAGTTACCAAATCGATCAAATTCAGCTGTCTTTTTATTGTTTGTTGAAAAGTTAACATCAATATCTTCTCTTAAAATGTTTGCCTTATCAAAAACCTGCGCTTCATAATTTATGATAGTACCGGTATAGACTTTTTCATTTGGCTTTACAAAAACAACTCGATCTAAAGGTGGGCTAGGAACATCAATCTCTAATTGACCTGAAACATATCCTCCTTTAACCCCACGAGCATATGCTCTTATTGATAATTTTCCAGACTTATATGCTTGAACAGTTATTTCTGATATTCCTGTTGAATCGCTCATTCTTGGTTCAACTGCAAGCGCTCTTCTTTGACCTCTTACCATAAATTGGCTTTCTACTTGCTTTCCTTTTGTATCGACCAACCGAACCACCATCTTTTTTGATTCGCCAACATTCAAAGAGATTGAATCTGGTTCAAAAACAAATTTGAGATATTTGTTTTGTGAACTAGGTGGTTGAGCAAATAAAATTGTAAACATTAAAATTGAGACTGAAATAAATTTTTTCATAACTAAACTCCGTTAATTAATTCTACTAATTGGTGGAACTGGTTGGTTCTTCTTCAAGCTTCACACAATAAAGACCTGAATTCATATCTGAAAAGAATATATAATCTTTGTATGGCTGAGCACCCCATACCATAGGTGCATTTGGAATTCTTCCTTTATCATGATAAGAAAGATAGTGAGCTATTTCTCTACCTTGCTTATAAATATCACCAAGAAGATCACCTGATATATCAACAACCCTAAGACCTCCTTGATAATTACCAGCTAGCAACATGTCTCCATAAATCCAAAGGTTGTGTGAGCCGGCTTCTGGTACTTCATATATTGCTTCTTCAGAAGGGTTATCAGGGTCTGTAAAATCAAGAAAGTGATATGCTCCACGAGGGTTTGATGGTTTATCTTTCGTCGCCATAACACCCCATGGAAAATTCTCATCGCCACCAACTATATAGAATTTTCCTGTTGATTCACTTAAATAGGGAAATGCTGCGTGGTTTCTACCGGTTGGGTCTTTCATTTCTGCCAGTGTTTGAGGGTTTGAGGGGCTTCCTTTTCCTGCCTTAGCTAGAAGCGGGTTGAATTGTGATTTAGAGCGGTCAGATTCTTTGTGTTTTTTTGCTCCAATGTCAACAGCAACAACTCCGTCCGCCCAATTTGATGAATAAGCAATACCGTCTTCAATCCATACATCATGTATGCTGTG
>MDSX01069500.1_pt1 | contig 17632 bp, 19 predicted proteins | sample 811141 | NCBI WGS metagenome assembly MDSX01 (sample SAMN05326642, study PRJNA326480) | marine metagenome | isolation source: seawater | place: Atlantic Ocean: South East | collected 2010 | reverse complement strand
TCCCGGTCCTCCAGGACGCCCAGGATCCCCAGGATTCGACGGAAAAGACGGTGAAGACGGCACTCCCGGTGCTCCAGGACGCCCAGGATCTCCAGGATTCGACGGAAAAGACGGTGAAGACGGAGATGACGGAGAAGACGGAGAAGAAGGAGCTCCCGGTGCTCCAGGACGCCCAGGGGATCCAGGATTCGATGGAGAAGACGGTGAAGACGGAGAAGACGGAGACGACGGCACTCCCGGTGCTCCAGGACGCCCGGGATCCCCGGGATTCGACGGAGAAGACGGAGAAGACGGAGAAGAAGGAGCTCCAGGACGCCCAGGATCCCCGGGATTCGACGGATTCGACGGAGAAGACGGAGAAGACGGAGACACGGGACCCAGAGGATTCCAGGGATTTGAAGGAGACGACGGAGACGATGGAGCCGACGGAGCTCAGGGAGACGACGGAGCCCCCGGTGTTCCAGGACGCCCAGGATCCCCGGGATTCGACGGATTCGATGGAGAAGACGGAAAAGACGGAGCTCAGGGACCAGAGGGTCCAGAGGGTCCAAGTAATACAGCAGATGACGAAACAAATTTGGTAATAACAAGAAGTGGATTTTTAAAAACATCGAGGGTAGAACATAAATATAAAATTCCTAATAGAAATATTAAGAATGTATTTGTCCCAATTCAACACGGACCACTTCCTAAAAATAAATATGGATACGCTTACTAAAATTAAAATACATTTTACATTCTAAATAATTAATCATAAAATAGAATTTATCATTAATTATTTATTCATTGATATATAATTTATTTTATTAACTCGTATAATCTAGATGCGAGTCTTGCTCCTTCAAATGTACCGAAGGTGTGATCCTGTAATAGATACAATAGTTCTTTTAAATTATTATTATAAGATTTTTTGTATTTTAGAGTTATACCTTTAAAACCCCGCGGAGCACCCCCCGGAATCTTCAAATTAAATGTATAATACAGATTTAGAATGAAATAAGTGAATAATTTCTGACAATTATCTTTAGTAAAATTACCGTTACATAATTTTTTTATCGTTTTGTCAAGATTTTTCAAAACATCATTTCCCGATAATAAACTTCTTAACATATTATTCTGAGCGCTTTCAGTTGTATATCCAAACCTTGTTACATTTACTCTTTTCATAGGACTTCTTTTTTTCTTTGTACATCTAGATTTTCTTTGAGCCTTGCTTAGACTCTGAACAAGTCTTGGAGTCTTAGAATCTACACGTTTACTAGGTCTACAATAGGCTATTTTGGCGGAGGTTTTACGGCCACACGATTTTCTCTTAGGCCATGCACAAGCATCTACCCATTTCTCTTTGTACCATCTTCCTAAATCAGTTTTGCCTTTTCCACCAGAGTACTTACCACCCTTTGCTTTATATTCTCTAACTAGACGACCAGAATCATAAGCACCCCATCTACGTCCTTTGACAGATTTTTTAATTTTGGCTTTTATAGACAAATACAATCTCTTATTCACTACATTACTTGGGGCGCCAGATAATCTCCCAAAAGAATTTCTAGAAGGCCAATTCGTTTCCCAATAAATATGTGCTTCTCTCCAGAAACTATGATATCTATTGATACTATGATATCTATCAAGATGTGATACATAATTATCTCTTAAATCTTCTAGAACACCATGGGGTATTCTAGAAATAGGGAATCTTGATTTGATTAAAATTGCCATTAAAGAACTTGCTATATCTTCTACATCTTCACTGTGTATATCAAGAGGACTATCATCATATTCCGAGCCGATTCTAAATTTAGAAAGATACTCTCTTACCATATAAGTAATATCTGTAGAAGACTTTTGTCTTTTAAAAAAAGACGCACTAGGTAATTTAGCAAGCTTCCTAAACCAATTTCCCATAAAACCAGGATTTGTATGATGCATCTCGGTTGCTACATGGGGTTCTCTTTTATAATCATCGAACCATTGATCATAATTTATTTGGGTACTATATATGGAACCACCGCGCTGCCGGCTGCGTCTCTCTGGTTCAATGTAATATCTTTTTACATGATCTAAAAATTCTTTCATTAATTTAGATGGCCATTCTCTACTCCTGACACCTTTCTGAAGTTTGCTCGCAGATACTTCTCTTTGTATTAAATTTTGCACATCACCGGGTATTTTATTTAAATATGAATTTGGTGTATCAAAATCTACAAGTGCTCCGAATCTGCTTAATTTTTTACTACCTGTTATTCCCTTTGGGAATTTACCTGTTCTATTGTAGGTATTCAACCTACGTTTATAGTCTGCTAAACTACCGGATACGCTAGGTTTATTCCATAGAATGTACATGCTTAAATAACCAGGTCTCATTGGGTCATTAGTCTTTAAGTCTTTTTTATGACGAGTTATGTATCTTTCTCGCCTTTCTTTGTCTTTATGGATGGTAAAGTCTGACATTCCTCGAGAGCCAAATTTTCTAATGTAAGTCTTTCCATTCTTATTGAATGTAATTTCGAATTTTTTGGCACCTGTTGTTAATTTTTTAAATTTTATTACCTTTATTGTCATTTAATAACTGTAATAGAATTTATTTATTTTTTTTATTGTATCAATTTGATTTACAAGCAATACCAATCTTTATCATCGTCTTCATCTACGCCACGTTTATTTTCATCTATCATATTAGTTGTAATCGTTCCCCAATAATTATAACTTTCTGTCTTATTTTTATTCTCCTTTTCATTGTTTAGTCTTTCATTCTCTTCTCGCTCTTTTTGTAGAGGGTGTGGAGTAATCTCATAATTTCCATCTCCACGTAGAATGTATATACCAGATACCCCCTTCCAGTTATCTAGTTTTTTTTCTTGACGATCTTCCCAATCAATTGACTTCATCCGTTTGTAATTTAGTTTCTTAGCTGCTTTTTTCATTCGACGTTCTGCCATTTCCTTCTCTTTCTTTTCTTCCCTAGCAGTCTTTTTATCTTCTAGTGACCCAAACTTACCCCAGCCTCCTCCTCCACCCAACCTATACAAAGGATAAGAAACGGACTTAATGTCTTCATTTTCTTCGTTGTCTTCGTTGTCTTTCATAGTGTATTCCCACATATCAACATGTCCCTTAACCAAATTTGTTTTGTTAACACCATCCAATTTACTTCTAGTTTTATAATACAATGGATACTTAAAAGGAGTCCTCTCTATTGTATCTTCAAACTTGTCTAGATAATTTAGAAGATAAGGTTCACCATGTAGCATAGCCTTTGTTGGATTATAATCTTTTGAGATGTCTACTACAACTACCTTTTTACGAGCAACTCTAATTGCATTTCTAATTATTTTTTCATGTGCGCTAGTTGGCATTTCATGAAAAGCAAACATAATAGACACTACATCAAACTCGTCATCTTTGCCATATGTCTCTGCATTTCCGTATGTGTACTCACTCCCTGGATTGAATATTTTAGAGAACCTAAGCATTTCCAATGATGTATCGATACCTGTATTACCAGGTTTTGTTGAAAACCCGGTTCCGCAGCACATATCCAATACTTCCCCGTCAAATGTATTGTATACTTCTTCACGAATATTTCTACCACCGTATGCTGCGCGATCTATAAACTTAGTCATAATTGGTGCTGTCATAGCGTGAAGATTTCCAAGGGGTCCGGTATTTCCTAAGTTGTGAATATTTCTATTATTCCAATAAGGAGTATATGGTAATAGAATCAAACCGATGTATGAATAAATTATACTTAATGTAATACTCATTTGATATAATTTATTATATAATATCTTTTTAAATTAATGATAATATTAATGTATAAAATTTAAATTTAAATGTGAATAGGAATGTAAATTAGTTATTGTATAATGCATTATTTTATGAGTTAGACATGATATAGCCGCTCTCACTAGTATCTCATAAAAAAAATTGGAAAATTTGTATTCGGTTTTTGACAGTAATTTTTTCAAAACCAATAGAATAAATAACTGTTCAGTTGGGTCATTTACATTTATATCTAGTAAAGAACTTGTTACTATTTCATCTACTGCGTCTCCCTTTTTTATTATCTTACTTGTTTTAGATGGTAATAACAAGAAAGTGGGTTCAGGAGTTTTTGATTCTTTGGGTTTCTTTCTATGAGCCATGTTGCATAAATTTGCTGGACACGATTTAATTTTTCTTAACATATACTGCTATTAATCTTATATTATATTTTTAAAACTTTAAATTAACAAAATAGAACAAAAATATTGACCAAGAAAACAGACAGACTTTATACAAAGTATCAGATTGCTCATCTGTAAGGGAAGAGTTTATAGGAGCCCATATTGGCTTTTTAAATACATCGTATTTAGGTCTACGATGTGGAGGTTCATCTGGGGGATCAGGTGGGTCTATTTTTGACATGTACATTACTATAAGAGCATAAATAGTACCTAGAACAATGCGATTATTAATCCTAGGATCTCCTGTAACCATAACGGAGCGGCGCTTTTTACAATGTTCTATTGGATGAGAGTAAGTAGTTATTTTATCTATTTTATTTTTTTTGTTACGTAAGTACTCTGGGGTATTAACATATGTACTATGATTTTTACCAACAAGTCTTGGTGCTTTATAATACTTAAAGTGAACAGAATTTAAAAACGATGCTTGACATCTAAAACACAATATCGTAATAAGTAATTTAAACAGGTTCATTTGTATTTTAAATGTATATTTTTATTCTTTAAATTTATACACTAAGGTGTTTCTAATGCAAGTACCCTGGCTTTTAAATTTTCTATTTCTTGTAGTAATTTAGTGGTTAGTAATGATAAATCGTTTGTTATACTTTTCATCTGTTCTGTGTGAATTCCAGAAATAGTCTGTAAAGATTGTATTTTGTCTTTGTTTATTAAATTTTCTTTTTCTAGCGAATCTACGGCTTTTTTATTATCAGACATTTATTATTAATATACATTTACATTTAAAAAACTAATTTTTAACTAAATTTTAATAAATTCTTAGGATCTATGTAAGAATCTTTACATATTTTACGGGTATTTCCTAATTTTTCAGCAGTATGATTTAAACCTGCTATAATATTAGCTTTCTTTTCCTTTTCTGTTTTAGCTTTAGGGAGTTTTTTCATAAACGACAGAAATATTTTATTAGCACAATATGTTCTTATGTCCTTACATGTTACATTATCGCTTACTTTTTGTCTTAGAAACGTATTTAAATCTGATGCTGAAATACAATCATGTGGAGAATAATAGAATAAATTGGGACCACGAATAGTTTTTACTCTCTTAATAAATGTAATGCTTTTGGGATTTGTTATATGCTTTACATGAAATACACCTTTTTTTCCTACAAAAGATAATGTATTACCTGTTAGGTGTTTTTTTAATAGAGTTGTTATTCCATAAGACCCGTTTTCTTTCTTGTAAGTTTCATTACCAACACGTATATTTAAATCTTCCATTAGTTTTATTACATTTGCTATAACACAATCTTTTGATAAATCATTTTTAGAGATGTATTTTTTTATGACTTTATCGTAACTAGAATAATCAAATTTATTCATTTTTTTAAATTTATTCATTTTAGATTTTTCTACAAATTCGGGGTTGTAAATGTACTGTTTTCTCATCTTAGAGTCATAACCGGTTGCTTGTATTTTACTTTTACTCGAAGAATCTATTTTAACGCCTGTCCACATAGGCGGTATCCTTAGTTTTTTTATCCTTTCTATATCGTTAGAAGTCGCTCCAGGATATATAAATTTTTTCCCTTTAAGTTTTCTATATATTGTCATAATCTATAATAACAAATTATAAAAATCTTCACTATAAAACTTAAAAGAATAAAATATATACATTTACAATATAATGTGGGACATTCTAATCGTAGACAAATCTGCATCCATGATACATAATATCGAGGACATTAAAAAGGGATTTAATGAACTAATTAAAGAACAAACAGAACAAGAATCTGAAAATAGATTTACCGTGATAGCATTTAATACAAACGTTGAAATTCTATCAGACGACATCTTTGTAAACACCCTAGATGTTATAGATGAACTTACCAATGTTAAGGGTCTAACTGCACTACTAGATGCAATTGGTAAAGCTTATAGTCTTATCCTAAAGCAAACTGATATCAAAGATATAACTCTTACTGTTATTACGGATGGTCAAGAAAATTCAAGTAAACATTATACTATTTCCGAACTAGACAACCTAAAGAAAGACATAGATAAAGACTATAATCTAAAAATGACTTTCATTGGAGCTGATAAAGACTGTCTTTATGGAAATCCAATCGCCCTGCACGCTCATGTATCACTTAGTTGCGAGGGAAATCTTCTAGGGGCTATGAGAACCGCGTCTAGTTCGATGTCTAGTCAAAGAGAAGGTACTGATTATATTCCCGAGGGAATTGTTGATATTAGTCAAAATAAAGTTAGTTCTACTGATAAAAGTCCCCTGCTAATGAAACGATCAATGACACTATCAAGCAATGATGATACATCTTGTTGTCTGGTTTTTAAGAAAACAAAGGTAATTAAGGGATTTAACACTTCCACCTAGCTTCACAATTAGTACATGTCACGTAAGTTGTCATAGGTTCATCAGCACTTCTTGTCTGCATCTGATAATAAACTGTTTTCATTGATTTACACCTGTTACACTTAAACATTCCATCTTCTGTAACTTCTTTCTTTGCTGTAAGTTTTGCCAGTGCTTCAGCCTTTAATCTTCCCCATACATCTGGATTTAGTTCTTCCCGTGTGTATTCAGCGGCTTCGTGTGATTTTATATCATGTGAAAGCAGTCTGTTTTTAAATTGTTCTGCATTTGTAGTATAACTAATATTAGCCAAAAGACGTCTAGCTATAGTCGAATATTTTTTTACAAAAGCTTTAGATGACCAATTTAATTCTATGCCATTAGCCTTGCAATATTTAACAGTTGTATTAAATACACCTTTTTCCATATTTATAATAAGAGTATCTGTAGATTTAAGATCAAGATATTCTGAAGACTTTTTAATGAATGTTTCGCGCCTGTATGACATAATCAATGTATTACAAATTTATATATTTTATTTTTAAATTGTATATAAAATTGTAAAATATTATAAAGGTTAAGTATATATACATATATACTTGTAAATGGAAGAAGATGACAATACAGTAACTGTTGAAGAAATGAATTTACCACCTGGTTTATTTTATATTGATGATATAAAAGAAGATGGAAATGCAATTATAAAAGAATTAGATAAAATGAAATGGATACCACTTAGTGGACACTCCAATAGTAGAGTAGTTCAACATTATGGTTATAAATATGATTATAAAACTTATAATATATATAACAAATGCGACGATATTCCGGGATTTTTAATGGTTTTACAGAATATATTGAATGTAATATGCCGTGAATTAGGTATAATAAATGATAAATACAGTTTTAATCAATGTATTGTAAATAACTATTATCCAGGACAGGGTATAAGTAGACACACCGATGTTAAGAAATATGGAGATGTAATTGGTTGTTTTACATTGGGTGGTGGCGCAACAATGACTTTTCAAAAAGATAATACAATACAAAATATATATACTAAACCGAATTCATTGTATATAATGAGTGGAGATTCTAGATATAAATGGACTCACGAAATGTGTTCCCGTAAGTACGATATTGTAAATGATGTAAAAATAGATAGAACTAGAAGAATTTCGGTAACATTTAGGAATGTACCTTAAAACCTCAATAGTTCGATGTAATACTTGTTGCCATTTCTATAAACTCTATTAACTTTAATATTCCATTGACTATAATAAATATTTAGATCTCTCTTTATTTTACCGGTTTTCTTTTCAAAAAATTTATGTTTTAAAAATTTATATTCATATTCGGTGTCATTATTTATTATATCCATATCACCACTACAATCTGTATAATAAATAAATGTATCTGTATCATTATCAAATAATTCCAAGGGTTCTGGAATCAATAAATCATTTACCATTTTAACATAAGATTCATTATAATTAAGTAAATACAACTCCTGCGTTTTTTGAGTAATGTCTTTAGAAAATGGATTTATTATATAATATTCCCAACCGTTATGAAACATTTATAATAAATAAAATTTGTTTTTATATACATTAATATTACTTTTCTTTTTCAGTTTCTAAGTCTTCAACTAAACATTCACCGTCTTTACTACATTCGCCTCCTTTACTACATTCGCCGCCTTTACTACATTCTTCATCCTCTGAATATTCTTCTTCAGAATTTGTTTCTGATTCTTCATCGGAGTCGTAATCTGAATCCGATTCTGAATCTGAATCAGATTCTAGATATTCTAAATCCGATTCTGTTACCATTTCAAATTCTTCTTCTATGAAGGTTTCGTTTTCATCTAATTCAAGTTCCTTGGTTAGAGGGGGGAATATAGTCTTAAGTGTTTCAAGGATATCTTTTGTTATTTTAGTTTTGTTTACACATGTAAATTTAATATATAAATCCCCATATTCCTTTGTTTCTCCAGCCACTGGCATACCTAATCCGGGTATCTTTTTTAATAGCTCTTCGTCTAAGTTATTAAAAATCTCTATAGAAGGTCCTGTGATCTTATATTTTTTACCATTTAGATGTTTAATGTATACAACTGGGTCATATGCCTCAGAAAACGATATTTCTCTTTCTATGATTAAGTCATTGCCAATTCTAGTAAACTCTGGATGATCTTCTACATCTAATGTTACAACAACATCACCCGTTTCATAACCCTGTTTTTCATCTGCCATGTGATTAAATCTTATCACCTGTTCTTCTATCATACCAGGTTCTATTTTAATAGATAGTTTCTTCTTTTCTTCCTCGTAAGATCCGTCCTTGTCTAGTGTCTTACGTCTTAGAGCCAACTTTTTCTTTGCCCCGGTAAAAAGCTCATCTAATGTTACCGATAATGTAAATGTCATATCTTTTGTTCTAGGAACAGTAGGATCTACATCACTATCTTCATCAGTTGAATCAATTTCTACATACCTCGTTTTTCTCTTTTCATCCGATTTCTTTTTCTCTTCGGGTTTCTTTTCATCTGATTTCTTTTTCTCTTCGGGCATTTCATCCGTGATGTCTGCTATATCAGTTGTACTAAAACTGATCTTAGATTTTCCATTCTTTTTGTTTTTCTTGGGGTTACAAGTTGGTTTTTCTTTTATATTAATTCCGCCGCCGTTTAACATGTCAGGTGTGATTATTTCTCCAACCGATTTACCAATTTTAGCTATAACGTCAGACATATCTTCTTGATTTATCTGTCCATTTTTTAAACTCTCAGGCGGTTCAATCTTACTAGCTACCTCTTGAGCCATCTTCATGATTTTAGCAAAGTCGGGAATCGAGGGGTCCATTTATATAGAGTGTATATTTTTAAACACCACTTTATCCGCATAAATGTAAAATTTATTAAAATTTAGCGTCAAGATCTATTTTCTTTTTGTCAGATCCATCTTCTGGCATAAATGTAACAGATTTATTACCATAACTTAGAGAATTTTTATTTTTTTTAGTGGGAATTTTATTTACCTTAATTTCTTCTAGTTTATCAAATGCTCTTTTTCCCTTATAAATTTGACTTACATCGTTATTTAAAATTATTAAAGGAATTAAGTCTATTTCTATATCGCTTTCAAAAGAATCTTCTTTATAATTTATATAAGTTATTTCTATGTCAGTAAGCTCTTTAGTATTAATTAAAAATTTCATAGATGCTTCGCATTTAGGATGATAGACTACTGTTATGTCAGAAACACTCATTTACAATTTATAAATACAATTTATTTAAATTACAAACGTAATTTAATTTATCTCCTACGTCTAGAGGGCACTAAATTATTCTTTACAACTGTTTTTTGAGGAATTGGAACTTCGGGAAGTTTTGTTTCCGCTGCGGGTTCCTTAGGTTTATTATCTATTACCTCTTTAGCTTGTTTTAGAAGGTCTTTAGGTAAATTATTTAATCTAGCTCTGTAATAATATGTAGCTAAAATGTTATAATCATTTTCATCTATTGCCTTTTGTAATATTTCAATTAATTGGTTTTTAGAAATAGATGGTTTTGGATACAAAGTTTCATACTCTTGTATAACATCTGATAATGTTATATGAGCAACTCTACCTTTTATAGATCCGTTTAAATCAATTCCGTGATCAACGGAAAACTTTATAGCAGACTGAGTAGCAAATGATGCCGGCGTTTTTACCTGATAGATGTAATTGTCTTGAGTTTCTAATTCAGTAAAGGCGGTCTCATATATGGCGTTTAGTATATTTTCTTTCTGAATTAAAGGCTTTCCATTTAATAAAACGCCCGGAGTTGGTTTAATAAAAGACGTTGGTACAAATGTTTTACGTTCTGTAATAGTGTTTTTAACAACAACTTCATTTAAAATTCTTTCATCATATGTTTCATAGGATGTATTCCAATAATAACCCGGGTAATCAGTTAATAAACTTTTATCTTCCTTGGATATGTAACAAAAAGTAGATTCTCTTTCCCAAGACAATTTATTACCGGGTATTTTAAATTCGGATTTCAACAATGTAATTTCAGTGTTGTCTTCTCTATAACACTTATAGCTACCTGTTTCTTTTATATACATATACGGTTTTAACTTAACATTATCAATAGTGTATTCTTTATCTAATTCAATATTCATAATAGGATATTTATGAAGTTTTGCAACGGAAGAGTGTATAGTAATAGTATCATACTTTTCATCAACCCAGATTTGTTTCCCTGTTATATTTTTAACTCCTCCCGTACCCGGCAGTTTTCTTCCTAGGACATCTTCAGGGATTTCTATATTAGTTTTAGAATTCATTGGAACTCCAACAGTTGGAGAATTGAATTTATTTTTTTCATCCCTAATTGCAATCAATTTTAAATAATAATCATAAAGTACCCTTTTCTCAATATAAGTTATTTCATCTATTTTATCTGATTCTAATTTATTCTTTATGATGTAATCTTCAATAGATTCCATAGATTTTTCAGTAGCCTTTTTCCATTCTTTATTTAACTCCTCGTCGTTAAAATCTACATCTAATATAGCAAAATCATCAAGAGAATCATCAAATTTCTTAGATACACATACACCGTCTTTCCAGCCACACTTAAATTTAGCCCCAGAAGGATCTAGAGAATAAGAATAAGAATCGTTACAAGATTCTTCTGTTTTAAAACGATCACATGTATCTAAATCTTCTATAAGCCTTGTTTGTATTAATTTTTCAGATACTCCTTCTCTAAGCATTTTAGGCTTTCCTCTAGAATCTAAATATTCAACTAGGATGTAGTATTCCGATGACATATATTTACCAACTGGAAAGAGCTGGTCTTCGTCTTCGAATATAGCAGGCCCTTCTATTGTTACAAAAGAATCATCAACGAGTTGTTTTAATTCATTTGAATATACTGGTATACCATTGTTGTATTTGAAAGGTATACCGTATTTTTTATCTAGGTCTTTAATAACACCATATACTTCACCAGGTTCTTTAACTCCAAAACGGGGTCTGTAAGTGTATTTATATTTTTTTGTAGGCATCTTTAAATTTTCATAATAATCGCTTGCACCCTGTCCTCTACCATTTCCGGGTATGTGCTCAGGTACTAATATTTCATTAGGTAATTTATTCTCTAGTAAAGACTTTTTATCCATTATGTTAATATACAACTGAAATGAATCATCTTGTATTGGAACTGCAAAAATATTAGCAAGCTGTACTAAGTTCTCGCGACTATAATTAATTACAATATCTCCTCCTATACGCGTTTCATAATTAGGATAATTTCCACCTGTTATATAAAATCCATTTATTTCTATATAATCGGGTACAAAATTAACTCCGCCTCCTATTGCTTCAGATTCTGGAGGTGAAGAAGATATCTTTGGGGATATGTATGTATTTTGTTTTACAAATGTTTCTTCTTCTAACTTGTCTTTTAGTATTTTTTTTGTTCTATACTTTCTAATTTGATCTAAGATTTTATTAAGGCTTCTCTTTTTAATAAAATTTTGAACATTTTCATTGAGCTCGTCCATTAGTATACTATGATATATATCAATTTCAAACCCCCTCAAATTATTAATGTAAGATAATACATTATCACTTATTCCAGAATTTGTTATAAAATTAGCAAGCCTTATTTTATCTACATTAGAAAACTTCCCGTTTGTTAATAAAAACTCTGTTATAACAGGAATCAACAAAAACGGATCGTCTGTTGAAATATTAAGTTCCGATAAATATTTACATAAACTGGAATATTCCTCTTTTATTAAATTTTTGTTTGCGATGTATTCATTGGGGCTTTTAGATGTTTTATATATAATAGTTTCTGTTATTCTAGAACACTTCTTTGGATTACTTATTTCACATGTCTCGAAGATGTACTCGAGATCTTTTTGAATATTTATCCTGTCAGAGATACTGGCTATTCTATAAATTCTCCTAGATGGTAATTTATTTCTTTGTTTAATAAGCCATCTTAGTCTTTTAATGTTATCAGTAAATTCTAAGGAAGTGTATGCATCAAGTGTATTATTCCATTGTAAATACTCTGAATATTCTTGAAATATTTGATCTACTTGTAATAAACTTAAAGATGTATTGTCTTTTTTAAACTTTTCTATGTCATCATTTTCATCTAGTTGTGATTTGTATGTGTCATAATTTGAAGTATCTGGACTCCAACTTAAAAGATAATCTATTTTTTCTTGTTCCGTTTTCATTTCAAGATCGTTCTCGGGAATTATTTTAGCCGTTTCCATTGTTAACAATTCCAAATTACTTATATTACCATTGATAAAAGAACGTAGCGCTTCTGGATAATTTTCAAATATAAATATTATTTTAGTTACATTGTATTCATAATTGGAACTCGAGTAATTAAATATGTAATTCTCTAGATCGTCTAATTTTTGAGAATCGTGTTCTATGTATTCTAAAATAAATTGTATTAATTTAGCTTTTCCATTCTTTCTAAGTTCAAGGATCTCATCAGAATTATTAAAGATGTCTGATATAGGAAGTTGACCAGTTTCTGTATAAATGTCGGGGTCTTCTCCTGTATTTAAATAATGATTAATCTTTCTTATTTTATCAGCTAAAACTTCTTGAGACGCAACGGGAATCTTTTTTAAGTTTTCGTGAAGAATATCTTTAAAATCAGATAGATAATCATTAAAAGATTCGTATCTTTTAACTACATTAATTTTTTCTTTAAAACCCGACTTTATTTCGGCTAAATAAACTCTTAATTCCCAAATATCCACTACATTTGTATTATTACCTTCTCTTTCAGAAATTTCGTTATAAAGTTCGTCGTCTATTGGTTTAACAGTTATAAAATTAGATAAATCCCCAACATCATTTCTATCCACATTTTCTTTAAAAGCTAAATACTTTACTTTACCGTTTTGAAGATACATTTGAGGTGAACCAGTTATCCTATGCTTGGCGTCAGATGTCTTTCCATAACCTTTATCATATACAAATGGTCTATTGTACTTATAATCTCTAAATAATTTATTCGCTTCTATTCTGTAATATTTTGAATCTTCTTCTAGAATATTTCTTAATTCTTCGTAGTCTTTAGGATGTTCTCTAAATTTAAGCATCTTTTGTTTATTTTCTCTAAGTCTTTCTATATAAGACATATACTTAAATGTCCTATTGGGTATACAACTTAGAAGATCTTCTCTAGACATTTCTCTTAATTTATCTGTAATTTCTTTCCACATACCAGTTTGAAATTGTATTTCTTCATTTTCGGTCAATAAATTAAACCTTTTTTCATTACCTAATGTCCTAGATAGATTAGTTCCTTCCTTTTTTATCATACTGAATTTATAACCTGGTTCATTAGCTTTTGCATCGGACGATTGTCCCCACACTCTATCAGCTATTACATAAGAAGGTGCTATAGACATTATCTTTTGTTTATATGTATCATACGCTTTTATATAATTATCAATTCCCCTGTTGTAAGGTAATTCAAGATCGGTATTTAATTTATCAGAGTAGTCCTGTATATCTTCTCCTGTATAACCTTCCGGTAAATTAGGGGGGTATATATTATACTTTTTTCCTATTTTTTTTATATATTTTACTTCCTCGATGTGATACATTTCTAAATCATTCATTAACATAGCAATTCTTTCGGCTTCATTTTCCGGTCGGGGTATGTATTCTTTTTTATCAGAAGTAATTTCTTCAGAAACTCTTAATATATTGTATTCCAATCTTATAAACTCATCATACTTGTCATTGAATATTTCCTCTGTTATTTCCCCATTATTAAATTTCAACTTAATTTCTTCTATATTTCTCCTTACTTTATCTATAATTTCCTTATCTTCATCGCTAACGATGTATTTTCTACTTCTTTTTATGTTCCAATAATTAGTTCTTAACATTTCTCTTCTATATTCTTCAGTTGTAACGTTTTTTTCAGCTAGAGAATTAGATAATTCATCCATTTTAGACTTTAATTGATTATCCCAGTCTAATATATGATAAGTACCTAGCTCATCTTCATCAAGATCTTCTAACTCTTCTAGTTCTTCTAAAGTCGTTTCACTACTTGTTTCACTACTTGTTTCACTACCTGTTTCACTACTCTCGCTATCAGAAGAAGATTCTTCATTAGACAGATTTGATTCTAAGTAATCCTCATCATCGGACATGTCAATATACTATATGTTAAATATAATATTTTATAAATTAGATCCGGTAAAATTAAATACGGAAATTATAATGTTATAATATTACAATAACAAATTTATGCAAACAGTATACATTCTAAAAGGTTGTTTAAAATCTTATAGAGCATTGATGTTATTATATAAAAACCCTGATATCTCTACAAATATAATCATAGTAGATGAATTTTACTACAAAGTATTAAAACTTGATCGTCGTGTAACAAGATTTCCTTTTATAATAAATACAGCCTCAACTAATACGGGTTTAATACCTAGCGTGGCTAGAGTATTACCACTTGATCTTTTTATAGATTTATCACAACAGGAAAATGTTTTTAATTTTCCTAAGAAAAAGAAAAGGGCTAAAAATAAATACAATCCAAATACACAAATGATGTCTGATAGACAAAAAAGACTTCAAGATTTATATAAAACTAAGGTTCAACAACCAAAAGGAGTTCCGGTAATAAGAAAAACATCAGATGGGGGTGTAGATATAGTATTAAATTAAAATGTTTATATTATATCATTATATGAGATCCATTTGGGATTTTAATGAAACTAAAAATTACACTAATGTAAATAATTATAAAGTTCTTATTTCTCCACTGGCAGAATCTGCTTCGATATTATTAGAAATGTTAGACACACTTGTGAGGACATTACAATATAAAATAAAAGTTACCAAGGTAAATATGTATGATAAGTATCTTGATTTATTATCAAAAACTCCTCACATTTTACAGGAAATGCAACTACATAAAGACCAGGGAAGTATTATATTTAATGGTTTGAATAAACCTAAAAATGTACATCTAACACGGGACATTCCTATAGGAGAAGATAAAAGACTTAGGGCTAGATATAGAAAGATATTCCTAACTCTTAAAAATAGAAATGGAAGACTAAAAACTGTTAATGAAATGAAAAGTCTTTTAGCACATGAGTTAACTCATACAGCGTTAAATCATGTTACATGGAAAGATGATAATCACTCAAAACTTTTCAAAGAATACAATAGAGTTATACTTTCTATGATTAATTCGATTCTTTCTGCTTCTTCCATTCGATAGCAGCCTGTTTAAATGCCTCGGCGTGTTTGTATTTATCACCGAGTTCTTTTTTTTGCTCAGTTAAGTATTTCTGAACAAATAAGTTGTATGGAGAAGGTGTTTTTTTTGTATCGTCGTTTCTCTTTCGCCTAGGTTTCTTACCAAATGAAGCTAATGCACTCTTTAGTTCACTAACTTCGTTTTCTAGAGTTTTAATTCTAGCCTCACTGTCGGTCATCTTTTATTTAATTGGAATATTATTTAACTATTGCTTTAAACGTGTTATTTCTGTGTTTATCACATAAAGGATAATTACCTTGATAATTTTTATTGAAAAATTGTAACTTACATTTTTTACATACGAGTAAATCTTCACACTTTTTTTCATTTTCACGGTTTATTTCCCTGAAAGTAGATATAATTGTGTCCCATTGTTCTTCTGTTATAGTAGCCATTTAAAGTTACATGCGTTTTATTTTTCCTAAGAAAAAAAACATTTAATTATAATAAAACAAAATGGCTGAGGAGAAAAAGAAAACTTTTTTTCAAAAATGGAAGTGGATTATTTTTTTAGCAGTTTTAATGCTTGTAGGAGGGGGAGCATTTTATATGTATAGGAAAAAAATAAGCAGTGGTGCAGGTGCGAGCGCTTAATTAATAATTCCATAGGTGTCTTTGAAAGTATCTTTATCACTGCTCAAAAAAATAGATGATTCTTTATAATTTTTATTATTGTATTTAAATTTTTGATAATGTGTCATTTGCCATGGCCAAAGAAGGATAGATTCAGTTGGGGACAATTGATATACAATCTTATCATTGTACAACTTGTAATTAACCTTTATCATTAATTTTTGCCAATTTGGAATAGCTTTGGATTCTTTTTTTTCCAAAGGACCATACAAAACGGGTATATCATTGTATTTAACAGGTCCGGGGTCTTCCCTTTTTGTATGTTTAATTTTAGTCCAGTTGAATTCTTTACATTCCTTTCTTTTATGACAGATACAGCAGTATATTCCTTCTTTGTAATCAGGAAATTGAATATTTTCTTCTGTAGGATCCTGTTCACATATAAAATTTGAAATCAATTCATTTTTTCTCCAAACACACACATGAACACCTAATGTATCTTTGTAAGGACCTTCTGATTTATCGGCAAATGAAGTGTATGTTTTTTTAATTGGACCTTCTCCTCTCTTTTTAATTTCTATATAATTAAGAGCCTCAATAGAACATTTTTTAGGATTATATATATTGTCCCACTCTTCTTTGTCTGTAAACTCCATTTTTCTATAGATGTCTATAGGAATTGTAAATGATGAATCTGTTTCAGATTCTGTTAAGCTAAAAGGAGTTAAATAAATGTCATTTTTATTTTTTTTTTCAACAACATATTTATCAAGTTTGGAAAGATTATTTAAAATTTTATCAATTTGACTCATTTTATATTATTTTATTTTATAATTTAAGTTTTAGTATAGTTATTTTTTTGTAAAATATAATATATACAACTTATAAATGAGCGCTGTTGCAATATTGCTATTATTATTACCAGTAGCTGCCATAGTTGGTGCAATTGTCTATCTTCTTAATAAATTATTATATGGTGGAATACTTGGCGCGTTTGGTTGGGACAATGACACTCAAATTGTTATAACAGGGAACGAAGATAATGAAGACGCCCCTCATTATAAAATAAAACAACACGATGATGAGCCAGGTAATTTTATGTTTGTACCCGAAGATTCTGATGATGATTCTGATGATTCAGCACCCGAGACTACACCCG
>MDSX01052733.1_pt1 | contig 17646 bp, 7 predicted proteins | sample 811141 | NCBI WGS metagenome assembly MDSX01 (sample SAMN05326642, study PRJNA326480) | marine metagenome | isolation source: seawater | place: Atlantic Ocean: South East | collected 2010 | reverse complement strand
GGGCGACAGACGGCGGCGAGGCCGAGGCCGAGAGCCGAGAGCGGAGAGCGGAGAGCGGAGAGCCGGGGCGAGGAAGGCGCGTCCGAGGACCGAGCGCGGACCGCGTCGCGATGGACGACGCCGTGAAAGCGCTGCACGCGCTGCGATTCGCGCGCGACGACGGCGCGCAGTGCCGAAACGTGTGCGTGCTCGCGCACGTCGATCACGGCAAGACGACGCTCACGGACGCGCTCGTGGCGCACAACGGGTTCATATCGCAAAAGCAAGCGGGACAGATGCGGTACATGGACTTTCACGAGGACGAACAGCGACGAGGGATCACGATGAAGAGCGCGGGGATCGCGCTGCTGTACACGCCGAGGGCGGCGCGCGAGAAAAAGCGCGACGGCGACGAGGGCGGCGAAGAAATCGTCGAGCGAGTGCTGATAACGGTGATCGATTCGCCGGGACACGTGGATTTTTGCAGCGAAGTGTCGGCGGCGGCGCGGCTGAGCGACGGGTGCTTGGTCGTCGTGGACGTCGTGGAGGGGGTGTGCGTGCAGACGCACGCGGTGCTGCGACAGGCGTGGGAGGAACGATTGAAGCCGTGCTTGGTGTTTAATAAGCTCGATCGCGTGTGTGTCGAGCTCGGTTACACGCCGATGGAAGCGTACGAGAGAATACGGTCGTTGTTGCACGAGGTGAACGGGTTGATGAGCGCGTTTGAGAGCGAAAAGTTTATATCGCAGGCGGATACTTTTTTGAGCGCCTTCGACGCGCACGAGGAGGGAAGGGGCGAAAACGGCGGCGAGAACGACGCGACGACGACGACGACGACGTGTGATTATCTCGAAGACGAAGAAGATTTAGTGAATGAGGAAGAGGCGTTTAACATCGCGAGCGGGAACGTGGCGTTTGGGAGCGCGATCGATGGATGGGCGTTTCGCCCAGACGCGTTCGCGGATTTGTACGCCGAAAAGCTCGGGTGCTCGTCCGCGGCGTTGACCAAGGCGCTGTGCGGAGATTGGTATTACCACCCGAAGATGAAACGGATCGTCAGTCGCAAAGTGGCGAACGGGAAACTTAAACCTTTGTTCGTGCAGTGCATTTTGGAGCCGATCTGGAAGATCTATCGCACGGCGGAGAGCGAAAAAAACGGCGAGTGGGTGGAGAAGGATTTGGCCACCCTCGCTCGAGCACTCAAGGTGGACGTGGGCGAGCGAGAGCTGAAAAACACGGATCGTCGAGCGGCTCTACAGAGCGTCATGCGTGCCTGGCTTCCGATGTCATCGTGTTTATTAGAGATGGTGGTGAATTGCGTGCCGAATCCAGTAGCCGCCGCGGCGCGACGCGTCAATCGAGTCATGCCACAGCCCGTACTGCGTGGCGCGCGCCCGAAAGGCTTGGACGAGGCCCGACGCGCGGTAATCGCAGGTAAGGCTTCGGATGATGCGCCCAAGATCATTTTCGTCTGTAAGATGATAGCTGTGCCCAAGGTACACGTCCAAGGTGCGCTCACCGAAGCGGGTGGTGGCGACGTCAAGTTTTTAGCCTTTGCGAGAATTTATTCGGGCACGGTACGAAAAGGCGACAAGCTCTACGTGTTGAATTCTCAGCACGACCCGAGCGATTATGACGCGTCGAACATCGAAGAAGTGGAGCTTACCGAGCTGTACCTCATGATGGGTCAAGGGATGTTCAAGGTGGATGAAGTTCCCGCCGGAAACTTGCTTGCCATTGGCGGCTTGGACAGGGCGATTTTAAAGTCCGCCACGCTCTCGTCTTCGCTCGAGTGCCCGCCGTTTGGGGAAATGATGTTTCAGGCGTCGGCGATCGTGAAGGTGGCGGTTGAACCCGAAAACGTGACCGACATGGACGCTCTCGTCGAAGGTTTACGGCTGTTGAATAGAGCTGACGCCTTTGTCGAGGTGAGCGTGATGGACACGGGCGAGCACGTCGTCGCGGCGGCGGGTGAAGTGCATCTCGAGCGATGCGTCGCGGATTTGCGCGAGCGATTCGCCAAGGTTCCCATACGTGTGTCCCCGCCAATCATTTCCTTCCGCGAAGGCGTCACGACCACGGGTACGGCGTCGTCGTCGACGGCGAATGGACGTCTGACGTTTACGTGCACGGCGAAACCCATTCACAACTTCATCGTTCGCGCGGTGGATGATTCTGCGGATGCGCTCAAGGTGATATTGCTCGCCAAAGACACCGAAAGCGACGAGAACAAAATGCTCGCCAAAGCATTCATTGAGAAAGTGACGGCAGCGCGCGAAGCGGCTACGTACGATGAGCAAGGTCCCGAAGGAGTAGTGGAGGATACATTTCGTTCGGCGTGGGCTCTAGGACCGAAGCGCGTAGGATCAAACGTGCTCAACGTCGGCACGTACACCGTAGACGTGGATGATGAAGAGAAGGAGTTTGGCCACGCTAACGTGGGCGTCGCGCTCGGGGTGAGAAAGCCCTATGACATGGACGGGTCTCCGCCAGAAGACGTCGCGGCTGATTTTGATTTGAACTCGGTGCAAGGAAGCGTGTTGACGGGATTTCAGATGGCGACCGATCGCGGCCCGCTCTGCGACGAACCGCTGACTGGAGTGCAGATAACGCTGAACGTTGCCGTGAATCGAGGCAATGAAGATGACAACCGTACCGTCGAAGATACAGATGGCGATCAGTTTGGTCCGCTCTCGGGTCAAATCATCAATGCGGTTCGAGACGCGATTCGCAAAGCCGTGCTCAAGGCCGGAACGCGTCTTGTCGAGGCGATGTACTTGGCGGTCATCACTACCACTGCGGACGCACTCGGAGGTACTTACGCCGTCCTCGGTAAACGCCGATCGCAAGTGTTGTCGGAGACCATTCGCGAGGGCACGGGGGTGTTCGTGATCCACGCCTACCTGCCGGTGGCGACGGCGTTTGGCTTTGTCGATCAGCTCCGCGCGCAAACCTCAGGGGCGTCCACAGCGCAATTAGTATTTAGTCACTGGAGCCCCATAGATATGGATCCATTTTTTACGCCGACCACGGAAGAAGAGCGAGAAGAATACGGTGAAGAGGGTGACGTCGGACCCAACATAGCACGACAACTCATGGACTCGGTGCGCCGGCGAAAAGGCTTAAAGGTGCGTCTTGTCTCATTAATACAAAGTTCGTCGACTAACCAGCGCATTTTTCACCACGTGACAGGTCGAAGAGAAGATTGTTCAAGTGGCCACAAAGCAACGCACGTTGGCCAGGAAGGCATGAGGCAGTTGTCAGTAAAAGTTTTCGTGCGGAGCCGCCAAAGCCGAGCGAATGGCGCGCACGAACGCAATCTTGGCTTCCTGCTCAGTCATTCCTTTACACGCGTCCCAGGCGTCCCATTTCGCGCGTCCACCGTAATCGATGGATCCGTCTTCTCGCCAAACAGGAGCTTTCTCCTTGTTCTCGCCGTGTTTGAGGTACTGAGTCGGGCCGTAGCATCCGTACCACGCTTCTGTGCGCGCAGCTTGGGCTCCTGGACGTTTGACGTATCGCCACTTGAGCGTCTCGTAGTCTTTGTGTTGTTCATATTCAGATAGAAAAGTAGCGATTTGTTCTTCTGTCAACTCGTCGTCGTCGTCATCGTCAGCATCCTACGTTCACGAAACCCGTCAGTCGTGTGTTCGCTCAGTCGATCGCGCCGCCGGAGACGTCGAGTGCCCGCAGTTAGCTCACCTGGGTCTCATTCGGCGGTTTCAATCGCTTCTTCTTGAATTTATCTTTAAACGTTGAAAACGCATTCGTGTTGTAAACCTTGAAAAACGCCGCGAGATCGACGCGTTGGGCGATCGGACGATCGGACGGCACGCTCGTCTTCACGAACCCATACTCCACGGCCCACCCACGAACGTCCTCGAGTGTGAGCTTCGCGCTGGCATTTCCTGCATCGGCCCACGTCACTGTCATGACTGTTCGTGCGGGCGTCGGTGCTGTAAATAGTTGCAGAACGCGTCGCACGGATGCCGAGCGTCAAAGTGTGCGCTGTGCGGGCGTTTTTTTCGTCGCGAAAATGAAATTTGAATTGGGAGACGAGCGGTCATTTTTCACGATAACGTGGGGTAGTAATTAATACACAGCAACAGCAGCACGACTAATGGTCACATGAAACGGTGATACGGTGGACACTTCGTCAACGAGCGACCTGCGACACGATCAGTCACGATAATGACGTCGATCGTGCATGAACAACGAATTACACTGCGGCGTCTAGGAGCGATTTTGCCAAGCCGTCGACGTCCGCCGCCTTCGTCTTCTTCTCGCTGCTCTTCTTTTCCTTCTTCGCCTTCTTCTCTTTTGAGCCCCCATTGTTGCTAGCGCCGGCTTCGTCGATACCTTCGCCATTCGCCTTCTTTTTCTTCGACTTGGACTTGTCCTTCTTCGACTTTTTCTCCTTTGAAGACTTGTGGTGCTTGCCCGCGTCCGGGGAAAACGCGTTGAATGCCGCGTCGTCCTTTGAATACGGATCGAATCGTGGGTATGCCTCGACTGATGGCAAGTGCTCACCGCGATCGAGCGGTTTCATGGGGTTGTACGCTCCGAGCTCGCCGTGCAACTGCGAAGAGGCGACTTTGGGATCGTAATGCTTGCCCTTCCTCGGCCCCGTCGGCACTTCCTCCTCCTCGCTCTCGCTTTCGCTTTCGCCCTTGATCGTCGGTCGTTCCGCTTGGCCAACGTTGTAATTCGCCAATCGAGCTTCGAGCGCGTTCATCGTCGCAGACTCCGGACCGGGGAGAGATTTAGGCGATTTCGACTTCTTCTTCTCGTCGCCCGCGGCGTCGCCCTCAAGATAGTATTGCCCCATCTTTTCCCTGTGCTTGGCGAGCATTTCGCGCGATTCTCGCTCTTCGCGAGCGATTTGTTCCTTGCTCTTCTTCGCACCGAAAATTTCGGTGACGTCGCGAATCTCCTTGGCCATCTTGTCCTTCTTCTTGTTCTTTTTGTTCTTCTTGCCCTTTTTGCTCGCGTACTCGTCGTCGTCCTCGTCGTCGCTGCTGACGAGTAGGTAGTCCCACTCCGCGCTCATCGGTTCGTCCGCGCCGAGCTCGGCGGGGATGTCGATCTTACGCTGCGCCTTGACACTCACCGGTTGGATCTCTTCGCTCAAAACCGTGGCGAAAGCTTCGATTATGGCGATTCCCGAGCCCGGTTCCTTGTCCTCGGACGAGCCGACGATGACGAGCATTTGCTGCAGTTGGCAGCTTCGCTCGCGAACTTCGAGATTAAAACTCGTAGTGAACGGCTCGATCGCGCGCGAGACTTTTTGACGCAACACGACGAGGTCCTCGGATTCGGGAACCAACTTGCCCGGCGTCGGCGCGCTCGCCGCGCCGCCGTCTTCACCGCCGTTTTCGGCGAGCTCGATCAAAGGCTCCGTCGCCGGTGCCGGGAGCGCACCCAAGGCGCCCGTGGGGCGAATGCCCTGAGAGTACATCAGCACCGCACTGGCGTAAACCTTGAAGATGGTTTGCAAGTAGACCGCTTGCGCGTCGCCCGGGAGTTGCTTGACTTGCGGGCTCAGCAACGCGTCGAGAATTTCTTCGTGATCGACAACGTAGTGCGCATACTCGCCCACGACCCAAGCCACGGCCTTGAGCGCTCCGGGCACGGTCTTGTTGACGTTGGATTGCTCGAGCAATGAGTCATCGAGCAAGAGCGGGCCCAAGATGCCCACCGCGGCTTCGCGAATCACCTCGACGCGCAAGCACACGTCGATGATTTGTTCACCGATGAGCGCGCCGTGAGACGAGCACGGGACACGAATGAGATCCGCGAGGACGGAAAGATACCACACAAAATCCGTCACCAAGGCGTAGCGCTCGTTCATGCAGATGTGAATCACGCTCAACACGAGTTCGTCCCTGAAGCGTTGATCCGCCTTGCCCATGGCGTTCATCAAGTGCGCCGTGGTGTCGATGAGCGTGCGCTTCGTCACCAAACCGCACACAATTTTCAACGCACAGTATTGAATGTTTGAATCTTCGTGGTCGAGGCACTCGAAGATGTTCCCCTTGTGCTCGGCGACGATGCGCGGGTGCGAATCGAGCAAAAACGTCAACGCGTGCAACGCCAAAAATTTGATGTTTGGATCGTGATCCTCCAACATATCCTTGAGCTTGTCCACCGCTTGGCGGACGACCTTTTCTTGACTCGTCATCCCCATCACCACCGTGCGCACGCACTCGTACATCAACGACTTGGCGTTGGTGGTTTCGAGAATCTCCGAGATCGGCCCCGCGAGCTTCTTCGCCAGTCGCGGCTCGAGCGGCGTGAGCGCGCCGAAAACCTTCACGAGCTTGATCGTCATCCAATTCGACGAGCTCGACGTCAAGAGTTTATAAAACTTGGGCGCGAGCGGTAGGTACGTCTTCGGGTTGTGCATGGCGAGCTCGGAAAGCACCGTCACCGCCGCCTGCACCACGGATTGATCGTCGTCGTCCAGACATTCTGTCAATCGCGCGAACGACGGTCGCAGCGCCTCGGGATATCGCAAGAAGCACTTGTACAGGCACAAGCACGCTCGTCGTCGCAAATCCGGCTTATGATTGTTCAACAGCGAGTACACGTCCGCCACGAGCGTCTGCGACAACTCCGGCGTCACGATGTTCCCCAGGCACGAAATCGCCAGCGCCGCCTCCGCGGGATTCGGCGACGCCAAATCCTTCTTCAACAAATTAGGAATCAACAGCACCACGTCCGTGTCGTCCCCAAAACTTTGACACGCCGCCAAGTATCCGATTCTCTTATACTTTACGTTCGTCGTCGACATCAATTCCACCACGTGAAACGACGCCCAGTGCATCGAATACCCGAGCGAGTGCAGGTACGTCGCCTTTTCGATCGCCACCGCCTTCGTCCTGATGTCCGAGCTCACCACCTCCGCGCGTATGTCGCTCAGGCATTTATTTATAAACTCCTTCTGCGAATCCTTGTGACTGCGAATGCCCGTGATCATGTCTCGCAGCGATTTTTGAAACAACCGCATCGTCGACGCCTTCGTCTTGTCCGCCGAGCTCAGCGATCCGAGTCCCGGCATCCCCGAGCTCGACCGTCGCGACATCGCGCGCCTCGAACCGCCGCCTCGCGATTCGCACGCGATTCGTTCGCGACGCCTCGTTCGCGATCGTTCGCTTTGGTGTTCGCGATTCCCGACGCACGTCGATTCGCGCGTTCGTCGCGCGTCGTCGATCGCCCAAATGCGCGTCGTCGATCGACCGTCGCGCGCGTCGAGCGTTCGCGCGCGCGTCTCGATCGACGCGTTCGCGCGCGCGCGTCTCGATCGACGCGACGTCGTCTCGCGCGCGCGCGCGCGGCCGGGCCGGGGCACCGCGCACGCGATACGTATACACCGCTTTACGCACCCAATATACGATGTATAATCACGTATACGAGGTCATCCGATTCCCATGTATGCGAAAGACGCGAACGCCCCCCGCGCGCGCGAACGACGCCGCGACGCCGCGACGGCGCGCGCGGCCGGGCTATACTCTAAACCCTTATATATAGCATTCAGACCCCTTCAATACGTAAAACACACACACACATAAACATACGTATACGAACACCACCGAACGCCAAGAAGATTCGCCCGAAACGCCACGTCCCGCCCGCCGCGATCGCGGCGTCGCCGCGCGCGCCATCGTCGCATCGCGACGCGCGCTCGACGCGCTCGACGATCGACGCTCGACGATCGCCGTCCGACGCGCGACATGTCGCGCGCGACGGCGACGACGACCGTCGCGCGCGCGACGCGAACGACGCGTCGAACGCGCGACGTCGCGGCGACGTCGCGGCGGACGACGCGCGCGCGCGGAGGCGGCGACGACGCGGGACGCGTGTTCGCGCCGGCGCGCGACGGCGACGACAAACAGCGTGACGCGTTCGACGGCGCGCACGTGGGCGCGCCGGTGGTGAAGGCGTTTCGAGGCGACGACGCGACGCGATGGACGATGTGGTACGCGGCGACGAACGCGCGAGGCGACGATTCGATCGCGATCGCGACGTCGGAGGACGGCGTGACGTGGCGGCGAGGGGACTCGGACGCGGTGATGTACAGGAACGACGTCGACGGGCGGTCGATCGACGTCGGACGAGTGTTCGGGGCGAACGGCGAGGACTGGTGGACGTTCGACACGAGAGGGACGCAGTTGGGCGACGTGCAGCTGATCTCGAGCGATTCCATCTCGGGAGGGTCGGTGTACTGGATGTTTTATCACGGGTACGATCACGGGGCGGCGGCGGGGGCGGCGGCGGCGACGACGACGACGCGGCCGGGGCTGGCGTTTTCGCAAGACGGCAGGAACTGGGCGCGGTTCGAGGGCGAGCACCACACGGGGGCGGTGTTCGATCGCGGCGAGGACGGGGCGTGGGACGCGAGGGGGGTGCGCGATCCAAAGGTTTTGCTCGCGGGACCGAGGGACATACGGGTGTACTACGCCTCGATCGACGCGCGCACGGGGAAATCCGCCGTCGGTTTGGCGCTCACGGCGGACGGGTTCGCGTACAGCAAGCGCGGGTCGGAGGCCATCTTCGGCCCCGGGCCGAGCGGTTCGTTCGACGACGCCGGCGTGGCGGCGCCGTGCGTCGTCAGGCTCGGTCGGGACGAATTCATAATGTTTTACGAGGCGTACTCGTCGAGCGCGCCGGGCGTCGCGAGCGTCGCCGTGGCGACGTCCCGCGACGGCGTCTCGTGGACTCGCCCGAGCGCGCCCGCGCTCGAGGCCGGCGCCGCGGGCGCGTGGGATCAAGGAGGCGTCGGTAAACCTTACGCCGTGCCCATGGCGGGCGATCGCATTCGTTTATACTACGAAGGTCGCGCCGCCGCCGGAGACGAGCGCGGCGCCGGCGTCGGCGTCGCCCTCAGCACCGACGCCGATCGCTTCGTCTTCGCGCGACGAACCTCGGATTAACGCTTCTCAACCGCGCTGAAGATCGCGCCTTCATTTAATCGATGCATTCATTCACGCGTCGTTCGTTCGTCCCGCGGTTCGTCGCGCTCGCCGCGTTCGTCGCGCCCGCACTCCTCGTCGCGTCATGTCGTCGCGCGCGCTCGCGCGCGCCGCGAGCGCGCGCCTCGACGCGCGCGAGCGGTCTTCGCGTCGCCCGCGTCGCTTCTGCGCGCGCGCGACGCGCTGCGCGGCCGCGAAGCCGCACGTCGTCATCTGTCCCGGTCTCGGGAACGCCGGGACGGATTACGACGCCTTCGCCGCGCTCCTGCGCGCGCGCGGGCACGGCGCGACGATCGCCGACGTGCGACGCGTCGATTGGCTCCGCAACGCCGCCGGCGCGGCGACGCCGGCGTACTGGCGCGGGACGCTGCGACCGAAACCGACGGTGAACTGGTATTTAGACGCGCTCGCGAACGCGTGCGAGGAAGCGACGCGCGACGACGACGACGTCGCGCTGATACTGTGCGCGCACAGCGCCGGAGGATGGCTCGCGCGCGTTTTCATCGACGAACACGCGAGCGAGGCGATCGTGGGGCGAATCGCGCGACTGGTGACGCTGGGCTCGCCGATGAAACCGGCGCCGCGCGACGTCCCGGGCGTCGTCGATCAAACGCGAGGGATCCTGACGTACGTCGACGAGAATTGTCGCTCGGCGAGCGAACTGACGCGCGATCTCGGCATCGAGTGCGTGTGCGTGGCTGGGAAATACGCGCGCGGCGCGGAGACGCTCGACGGCGTCGCGAGCGCGGGCGCGTTCGCGCTCGGCCAGGGATACAAGCAAGTGTGCGGCCGCGCCGCCGTCGACGGCGACGGCATCACGCCCGTCGAGTCCGCCCTCATGGACGGCGCGCGTCACGTCGTGTTGGACGACGTCTATCACACCCCTCTCGGCGCCGACGACGCCGCCGGTCGCGCGTGGTACGGCTCGCCCGCCGCGTTCGAGCGTTGGATCCCCCTCGCCTTCGACCCGTCGTGACGAATCCATCTTCGTTTAATCATTAAAAAAAAATACATCCCATTCGAACCCTTTTCGCGCGCGCGCTCGCGCGTCGTCCGTCTTCGTCCGTCACCGCGCCGCGCGCTTCGCCCTCGCCCCGTCGTCCCGCGTCCCGCGGTCCCGCCCATCGCCGTCCGAGTCGTCGCCGTCCGCGTCCGTCGCGCTCGGTCGTTTCAATCGCGCGCGCGCGTCGCTCGCTCGCCACGCGTCGCTCAGCACCGCGTCCGACGGGAGGCGCTGTCCCGCGACGTAGATTTGAAACGGCATGTCGTCGCGTTCGAGATCCCGCGTCCGCGGCGCCGTTCGCGCGGCGTCGGAAGTCGCGGACCCGCGCGTCGACGCGAGACGCGCGTTCCGACGCTCGACGCCGCGCCGCGCCGCGCCGGTCGCGCCGCGCGTCGGGATCCGCGGCGCCGCCGCGCGTTCGCGATGCGCGCTCCACGCATCGAATGACGTATACCTAAAATACGATACTCAGTACCGCATAAAACGCTCCGCGACACCCATCAGTAGGAGAATCCGCGACCACACGCGGATCCGCGATGCGCGCTCCGCGCATCGAATGACGTATACCTAAAATACGATACTCAGTACCGCATAAAACGCCCCGCGACACCCATCAGTAGGAGAATCCGCGACGCCCGTCGACGCGACGCGCCGACGTGTACGTAAACGAACGGGGCGTTTCGATACCGTAATACGCACTAAAACATCGTATAGAAGCACGCGAAACCGCCGACGCGGCCCGGATCGTCGCCACATCGCGCCGCGGATTCGACGACGGCCGACGCCGATCGCGGATTCGCGACCGCGCCGCGCGCGATCGACGACGCGATCGCGCGCGATCGCTCGCGCTTCGAGCCGCGTCGCGCCGTCGAGCGCGTCTCGCGGCTCGAAAGCGTCGCCGATCGAGGGCGCTCGACGATCCATCCATCTCCAGGGCGCGAATTCGTTGGATTCTTGGCAAAAATCGCTTCGCGACGACGACCGCGGTCGCGAGCGCGGCGAAACTTTCGCGAGCGCGCGATCGGCTGAGAGCGGGTATTTTTACGACGCGGAACGCGCGGGAATCGGTCGAAGAGAACGCGGGATCGCGCGCGAGGGGTAAAAATTAAACGCGGATTCGCGACGAAGCGATGGGCGTCGGCGTGCTGCTGCGGCGCGTGCTCGGCGGCGTGCGACGCGCGACGGAGGAGTTCGCGCATCGAGGCGATGAGGGGACGAGCTCGGGGAGCGAGATGGACGCGAGCGAGGGCGCGAGGGAGGCGCGGGATGGGACGGGGGAGGGAGGCGCGCGCGGACGCGAGCGCGGGCGGGCGGGCGGGCGAGACGGGGGGGCGACGGAGACGCGGGATCGAGCGCGCGAGGAGGGGGAGGGAGACGCGGGGGGGGGGAAGAGAGCGAAGACGGAGCGCGAGGAATCGATCGGGGACGATCGAGGGACGCGGGGAGGGGGCGGACGGGGTGGGGCGGCGGCGAGCGGGCGACGGCGGCGGGACGGCGGCGACGACGAGGCGGCGACGGCGACGGCGGCGACGGCGAACGGGGAATCGCTCAGACAGGGGCATCACAGAAAGGGAGAGCCGGCGAAGATGACGACGTCGGAGGAGATCGGAGACGTCGTCGTCGATCGCGCGCCGGAGACGCGCGGAGACGCGCCGACGCCGCCGACGCGAACGTCGCAGCGCGAGCGACGCAAACCCACGCGCTTGACGGAAGTGTTCGTCCAAACCGGGGACGAGGCGGAGATGGAAGCCTTGCACAGACGAGAGATCGAGAGAAAGGCGGAGATGATCGCGCGCGCGGCGAAAAACGCGCCGCCGCCGCGCGCTCCGCAACCGCTGCGACCGGAGGACGTGGCGGACTTGGAAATTGCGATTGAATTAAACCTCGAGACCGACGGCTTGTCCGACGTCGAGCGCGCGTTCCTGCCGCCGGGCGAATCCCACAACGACGGCGATTTCATCGCGATCAGGAACGCGCTCATCGTCAAATGGCGAGCTAAACCGCGCGAGTATTTGTCCGCGACGGCGGCGGCGGACATGTTCAAGAACAAATTCATCAACCTCGCGCACGGGGTGCACAGATATCTCACGATGTTCGGATACATCAACTACGGCGTCATGCGCACGGCGTCCAAGTTTGAAGAATTCGCGGAGAAGAAAGGGACCTCGCAAAAGATGTCCGTCGTCGTCATCGGCGCCGGTATCTCCGGACTCGCCGCGGCGAAACACCTGAAAAATCTTGGGCACATAGTGGTGGTTCTGGAATCGAGCGAGCGTTTGGGAGGGCGCGTGGACACGCGCGAGTTTCCGGCTGAGTTTATCGACGAGGCGGGGAAGGAAACGACGAAGACTAAAAATGTCACCGAGAGCGACAAAGACGTCAAGAAAGTGTGGGCCGATCTCGGAGGAAGTATTTTGAGCGGGTCGAATGGCAACCCGCTCTGCGTCGTCGCGCGTCAACTCGGAATCAAGCCGCACATCATTCAGCCCGAGTGCCCGTTGTACGACCGCAACGGCGACACGGTCGATAGCGAAGTGGACGAGATGGTGGAGAAAAATTTCAACAAAATACTGGGAGACATGTCGTTCTTTCGCGTGGCGATGGATCGACAAATCGCCAACGCCTCATCGCTCGGGCGCGAACTCGAGAAGAGAATAAATGTTGAGCTCGAGAAGTTGCCGATGGAGACTAGAAACGCGGCCAAGGACGTGCACAACTGGCACATCGCGAATTTGGAATTCGCCAACGCGTCGCAGGCGAAAGAGTTGTCGTTGATGCAGTGGGATCAAGACGACGCGTACGATTTCACCGGTAATCACGTCGTCGTGCCGGGTGGTAACGTGCGTTTCATCGACGCCCTGAGCAAGGATTTACGAGTTTGGTATCGTCATCGCGTGACATCCATCACCGACGCTCAGTCGCTCGGCGGCAAGGGCGTCATCGTGCACTGCGGTCGAGAAGTCGACATCATCGCCGACTGCGTCCTCGTCACCGTTCCGCTGGGCGTTTTGAAGCGCGGCGTCATTTCCTTCATCCCGGCGTTGCCTCATCGCAAGCTTCAAGCCATAGAGAACATAAATTTCGGCGTCTTGAACAAGGTCATCTTGGTCTTTGAAAAAAGATTTTGGGACGAAAAGTGCGACACGTTTGGTTTCGTGCAGTCGCACACGCGCGATCGCGGTCGATACTTTTTGATATATTCCCACAACAAGGGCGACGAAAACGTCATCCTGGCGCTTTGCGCCGGGGAAGCCGCGATCGAAGTCGAAAGCCGCGAAGACGACGAGGTGGTGGAAGATTTGTTGGCGCACTTGCGATGCGCTTTCCCAAAGGCAGACGTGGGCAAGCCGGTGGCGAGTCACGTCACGCGGTGGGGGAAGGATGAAAACACGTTCGGCGCCTACAGCTCGTGCTCGACGAGAAGCACCGGGGACGATTATGAAGAGATGAGCGAACCGGTGGGGAACATCCACTTCAGCGGCGAAGCGACGACGAGGCACTATCCGGCGACGATGCACGGGGCGTGGATCACGGGCATGCGCGAGGCGGGGCGAATCGCGATGAAGAGCGATATCACGAGTCCAATCGACAAGCTCACCGATATCACCGTGGCGATCAATAATCTTCAGGGAACGACGTATAAGAAAGAACCCGCCCCGCCCGCTCCCGCGACGACGGAGCCAGTCGAGACGGGCGGAGAAGAAAATAACGCTCAAGACGCCAACAAGAAGGAATGAATAATATAGTACAACAAAATTCCCGTATTCGTAAACAATTCGACGTCGCGCGTAGCGATCAATCGCGACACTAAAGCTGAAAGTTGCGGTCGGGCGTCGGTTTCAATCCCGGAGAGCGTTTCTTCTTCAAACCATCCTTCCCCCGATCGGGCGTCTTATTTTCCTTTGGCGTAGGCTCCGTCTCGCCCGCGGCGCTGGCTTCGTTCTTCTTCGCTTGTTTTCTATCGCGTAACCCGCACGCGTTACAAAGCACGCCCGCGCCCTCGACGGGTAAGCGCCACTGTTTCGTTTCCATCGCTCGGCAATTTCGACAAATCTTCGGCTGACCATCGTCGATTCGGCGTTTTCGTTTCTTCGGCGTCGGCGCGCCGTCCGCGGGCGCGGACGCCGTCTTCTTCGTCTTCGTCGCCGCGTCACCACTCGACGCGGTCTTCGTCACCTTTGCGGACGACGCTTTGGACGATTTCGCTTTCGTCTTCATTCTCGCCGCCGCCTCTTGTTCCTCCTTCGTGAACCTCGCCGCCGTCATGCGTCGCTTCAAATCCTTCAAGTACGCCTCTCTCGCGACGCCGTCGTCCGCGTCCTCGCTCCGCGTCACGGTGCGCCAGCGCGTCATCATGTGGCCCTTTACGCGCGCCGTCGTCGGCGCTCGGTGAACGTTTAGCATCGCGCGCTTGGTGTTGATCGCGACGCCTCGAATCCAATCCACGAATCCGCGCAGCGACTTTTCATCCTTCTCCCGTCGCACCTGTTCGACGGTGTACTTGGGCGCCGGTCCGCGTCGCGCTCGCTCGCGCGGCGCCGGTTCCTCCGCGCCCTCGACGTCGACGCGACCGTAATTCGCGAACCCAACCTGCCACACGTTGTAGTAATAGTTCACGACGTCGCGCATCGATTTCTTCGGCAGCTTGGCGCGCAAGCGAAAGAGATCGTCGCCGTATCGCGTCGCGTGCTCCGCGAACACGGCCACCTCCTCGTCGTCCCACCCCTCGCGCGCCCCCGCGGCGCCGATGGTGCGCAACCCCAACAACGAGTCTTCGTCCGCGCCGCCGCGCCGCAATTCCTCCTCGAGCGCCGCGCGCGACGCGGCGATCTCTTCATCCGTAAACCCGCGTTCACCGGGTCGATTCGAAACGTCTTCCTCCTCGCCCTTCACCGCGTCCGTCTTCACCGCGCGTTCGCCGTTCGCCGTCGCCGCGCCGTCCGAACCCTCGCCCCCCGTCGGTCTCGCGCGCGTCCTCGCCTTCGCCTTCGCGCGCCCCCCGTTCGCCCTCGGCCACGCGACGTAACCCGCCAACCGCTTTTCCCTTTCGCTCATCTTCCCTCGCTCGAACGTCGCTCGCGTCGCGCGCGTCGCCTCGACGCGCGCCTGGTGCGCCGCGCCGACGCGAATCGTCCCCGTCCTCGCCATCCCGCGTCCCGTCCATCCCCTGTCCCGTCGTTTGTCGTCGTCGAGGCTCTCGTGCGCGCACGGCGCGTGTCGCAGCAGCGCCAACAGCGCGCCGACGCCGTCGCTCGCGCATCGCTCGCGCCGCGCGCGTCGCGGTTGCGCGCGCACGCGCGCGAGTCGCGCGCGGAGTCGCAGCAGGCGCGCGCGGTGCGCGCGCGACGCGTCGCACTCGATGGAGCGCCCGCGCTCGAGGGCGAGGGTTCGCGCGAAGCGCACGACCGCGACGCACGTCTCGCGCGCGCGGAGCGCGTCGGCGTCGTCGCGCATCGCAAAGGGGCGCGTCGACGGGAATGACGCGCTAAGGCGCGATTTCGAACGGTTCGTGCGAGTGATTGATTGATGGGTTTCGTGTGGTGTGTTGTACGGTATGTATTGTCGTATAATACGCGCGACGAGTGCCGTGTGGTGGGTCGTGGCGATGCGTCGTCGGACGCGCGTCGATGGCTTTTTGCGTGCGCGCGCGCGATTGATTGATTGATGGGTTTCGTGTGGGGTGTTGTACGGTATATATTGTCGTATACTACGCGTGACGAGTGGTATGTGTCGATTCGATTCGATTCGCCACCGTCGTACCAGCTCGTATCAGCTCGTATCAGCTCGTATCAGCTCGTATCAGCTGTTTAATACTGTTTGCCCATACGATTTACGCGTTCGGACATTCGGCCGATACCGGCCCAATACGCCGATACGTATTGGGAAATTCCCAATACCGGATTCAAGCACCCCTAGCGATGCGATGGTGTGTGTGTGTGTTCGGACATTCGGTATATATGATAATGATATAAAGTATTATGAAAAACCGTACGAGCATGGACTGTAGAATTGGCCACTTTTTACTCAGGTTCCACTAGCATGCTTCCAAAAACGGGCCTTTTCTGAAACTCGATTTTTAGTAGGGTTTAGAGTCCTCCGGTTTTCCGGCGGAGGAATTGCGGCGCGCAGATCGCGTCGCGTGCGTCCATGGCGTCGACGGGGGCGGACGTGAATCGCGCGCCCTCGCCCGCGGGGATGACGACTGCGAAGGACGAGGTCGAAGAGGCGCCACCGATGGGATGTTGCGCCAAAATGGCCAAAGAAATGAAGAAATTGGGCCCCCAATGGCGTAAGCGAGAGGTGTACGGCAAAGGGAAGGACGGTGTAAAGGTGGTCGTGCGATTGAACCTGACGATGTACGGCGGACAGGGATGCTTCGGACCGCGTCAAATGCTCCGGCGCGCGGACATGACGAAGACGCCGCGCGCGCTCGAAGCCGTCGGAATGTCTCCGGAAGAGTATCACGACGTGTTCGTCGAGCAGCTCGACGCGATCGAGAACGAACATTTCCCCGAGGCTGGTTGTCGCGGGTGCATCGCGCAGACTCCCAATATTGTGGGCTGCTTCTTCGGCAGCCTGCTCACCGTCGGCTGTTTGATTCCCTTCTTCATGAGAAAGGAAGGTGAGAAATTTCCACTCAGGGAGCGGCGATGCAAAGCGTTCGACGCGGCTCTTCGCGAGTGGCAAACCAACGCGAACGCGAGGTTTGAAAAGTATCACGTGTACGTCAAGACGCAGTCGCACGCTTACTTGAAATCAAACGGGGACAACGCCCAACGCGTCTATCAGCGCTGGATCGTGATCGCTCTGAACGATGAGGACGCGGCGGCGTTGTCCACCGAGCCCCATCTCTCCGGCCTCATAGTCACCAATGAACCGCCGTGCAACTGCGCGAGACAGTTCGTGGACGAAACGACCGGCTATTGCACGCATCCGTACCCGCAGATTCGCGGCGACATGTAAGGCGCCGTGTCACATGTGCCATACATACGACGAGTCATGACTCGTCATCAAGACACCACACCATCCACACCCGCACGACCGAGCATCCACCCGCCGCACCGCACGCTGTGTACATATATCGTAACAAATCTCATAGTATATGGGGACCGGACTGGCGGGACGTGATATTTTTACCGTATGGGTCACGACTCGTCGTTATGGGGTACTCGTATGAAATAATGAAATACCATAATTGCATTTACTTTTTGGTGTACTAAAAAGTAAATGGGTGTGTTATACGACGACGATATCGTCGTCGTATAACACACCGCGCGCGTGGGATGTGTTTGCATTCGCGGTCGCCGCGTCCGACGCGGTCGAGTCGCGATCGGTCGTCGCATCGCGGTCGCGCGGTCTAGGGTTTAGAGCGCTCCCGGATCCTTCGCTTGACGCGGACGCCCGCGGTGACGTCGCACCGCGCGACGCGACGATGGCGACGCGTGTCCTCGCGCGCGCTCGCGCCGACGCACACTCGCGACGTCGCGTCGACGCGCGACGTCCAACGACGGCGCGTCGACCGCCGGCGACGCGAATCTGCGCGAAGAAGACGTGGGCGGAGCAACAGCGCGACGACGACGACGACGCGACGCGCGACGGCGGCGGCGGCGACGCGCGACGCGAAGACGCGCGAATCGACGGCGCGGAACCGCGAACGTTCGCGTACGAACCGCGATCGAGGTCGAGGCGACG
>MDSX01044248.1_pt1 | contig 17649 bp, 12 predicted proteins | sample 811141 | NCBI WGS metagenome assembly MDSX01 (sample SAMN05326642, study PRJNA326480) | marine metagenome | isolation source: seawater | place: Atlantic Ocean: South East | collected 2010 | reverse complement strand
GCGTCGAGGACCTCGTCGACGAGGAGAACGGCGTGTACATCCGCTCGGGCATCGTCACCATCCTGCGCAACGCCACCATCCCCGACGGCACCACCATCTGAGCGCCGAAGCCTTATGTCGCACGTATTTGTAATGTGTACGAGCAAATACACTGAAAGTATTAACAATTCGAAATAATTAACGTGTAGTACGACGTAGTAAATCTTAATCAACGTGCCTGTTTGCCCGTACGACGATGCATTTTAATTATTTCGAACCCTCAGCTTTTTCCCGACTCAGCTCAGCATCCCGTTTTGGCTGCGACTTCGACCGGGTCTCGTCAGAGCGTGAGACGCGCGTCTCGACCCGCACGAGCGCGCACGGGCGCGTGTACGGAGTCGAGGACGCGCGAAGGCCGGACGCGGGGACGATCGGTGCATCCACCCCGCGGATTTGCGCCGGCGTCAGGTAGACGTCGTCCCCGCCCACGGTAAAAAGAAGGGCACCTTCTTCGTGGACGTTGGGACGCGATGGCGGAGGAGGAGACGGAACCCGCCGAGGCGCCCGAGCAGATCCCGGAGGCGACGGCGAAGCCGGGCGGGATGTTTCGTGACCTCCTCGAGGGATCCTTCCCCGAGCTGTACGAGGAACCGAAGCCGGAACCCGAGGCTGGGGAGGGCGAGGGGGAGGACGGTGGCGATGGCGCCCCGCCCCCCGAGGGTGATCCCCCAGCCGAGGGCGAGGAGGGCGCCGAGCCCGAGGTGGACGAGTACCAGGAAAGAATAGACGCCATCAGGACCCAGGTGCGACCCATCACTCGCGTGAACCCCCACCCCACGTCGCCGGCGGTCAGACGCGCCGGTCAAACCGAACGTTCCTCTGTAAAGTCCGAATCCATCACGAACCGACTCTGACCCACCGTCCACCGCCCACCCGCCCACGTTCTGAACCCAGACCGCCACGCAGGTTGAACAGATGGATGAGCTCGAGATATACCTGGAGAAGAAAGCCGCCGCCGCGGATGAGCTCGAGCGTGCGCGCATGGAGGAGAGGGACGCGCTGTACACGGCGGACCACAGAAACGCGAGGATGCCCCGGCTGCCGCACGATCTGGACCTCGACAAGCAACGCGTCGAGGGCGGTGGACTCCTCGACCCGCGGACATTAATGGAGGATAACGAGCGGCGGATGACGGCGAGCATCAAGCCGCCGTCCACCCTGGAGTTCCTGGACGAGACGCGCGAGCCCAAGTACATGGAACCCACCGAGAACGAACGGGTCCGCGACGCCATCCGAGTCGGAACGAAGAAGTCGGCGCCCGAGTACCCCCGCAAGCTGGTCTTCAGCGCCGAGGAGTGGGAATTGAAGAAACGCGACGCCGAGGATAGACTCCGGGAGCTCGGTCGGCGGATGACCCCGGGGCAGATGGACCTGGAGACGCGCGTCATCGAAGGTATGCGCAAGAAGCAGGCGTACCTTCGCAACCCGCGCCACCCCGAGGTTCCGTCGTCTTTGGACGGTACGCTGCCCAAGAAGGTCGGTGTGGCGATCGACCCGTCCGCCGTGTTCGTCGTCGAGCCCAACGTGATCGAGTTTCACCAGTTCGAGCTCGGGGAGACGTACGAGATGCGGCTGACGATTCGGAACAAGTCGTCGCTGAGCCGGCGGTTGCGAATCCTGCCGCCGCCGTCGAAACACTTCAGCATCACCGAGCTCAAGTACCCCAGCGACCACGGTTTGTTGGCGCCGGGCAACGCGGCGTGGGCGACGGTGCGATTTAAACCCGATTCGTTGGCGGACTACGAGGATTTCGTCACGGTCATCACGGAGACGAGCAAGTTCAGGGTGGAGTGCAGCGCGAGGCGGCATCCGCCGTGTCTCACCTTGGACCAGACGCTCGACGTCGGGTACGTGCTCGTGGGTAACGACGTGGAGACCCGCATGCCCTTCAAGAACGTGGGCGGCGAGGGCAGGTTCAGGCTCGTGGACGAGGCAGACTGGCCGGATCACACGACGCCGCTGACGTTGCCCAACGAGGGTGCCATGTTGGCCCGGGGCGAACGACCGGATCCGGAGCCGGTGCCGTGCGTCAACATCACGCCGTTCAGGGTGGGACCGGGGTACATGGAGCTCAATCCGCTGGACGTGGAGCAGCTCCGCGTGGGGTTCGCGCCGCCCCATCCCGGCACATTCACGCAGCAGTTCAGGATGGTGTGCGACAACAGCCAGGTGCAGACGTTCACGGTCACGGGGAAAGGGACGATGCTGGACGTGGGACTGACAACCGTGGACGAGAGAGTCACCATCCCCGGGGAGCTATCGCAGGGCCCCGTGTACTTTGGCAAGGTGGTCCCCGGGTCGGTCAACACCAGGACCTTCACGGTCAAGAACACGACGATGGTCCCGGTGCCATTCGTCTGGGAGCACCCGAGGGAGGCCGGGATCTTCGCCGTGGACCCGCCGCTGGGCGTGTTCGAGCTTGACTCGACGAATATCTTCACCGCGACGTTTTCGCCGTCGGAGCTTCAGGCGTACGACGCCGCCGTGAGGCTCGTGGTGGACACGTCCGTGCCCGCGCGCGTGCCCCATCCCGAAGAACCCTTCGACAAGCCGGTGCTCATCGAGGACTTTGTCGTCTCCGGCGTGGGCGCGGAGCGGCACTGCGTCATCGACACGAACCTGGTCAACTACGCGGGATCTCTCCTGCCCGGGCGCCACTACGACCGCGAGGTCACGCTGGTGAACCACAGCGACGCGCCCGCGCCATTCACGTGGTACGGACACGATGAAGGCGCCGGTCTGCTCGTGTACCCGTGCGAAGGGATCCTGCCACCCAACGGCGGATCCGTGACGTGCGTCGTGGAGCTCACGCCGCCGAAAGTGCAACGCGTTGACTTAAATCTAAAATGCGTGGTGGAACACGGACCGTCGTTACCGCTGCGTGTCACCGCGGAGGTTGAAGGGCCGGAGGTTGCCATCGCGCAGTCGCAGGTTGATTTCGGCCTTTTACAGCAGCACGTGGCGGGGGATACTTATTTGCTCATACGCAACCAGAGCGCGATCCCGGCGACGTGGGCGCTCGAGGAGCGAAGACCCGCGGTGGATGGGAAGGATGCGCCGTGCGAGATTGTGTTTTCCGTGCCCGAGGGTGAGCTACCCCCGTATGCCGAGGTTGAGGTTGAGTGCACGTTGGTCCCGTCCCAGCCCGGTCCGTACAGGAGCAACGTCGTGTGCGCGGCTGGCGGCGGGCGGGTCAGCGTCGTCGCCGCGCGCGCTGACGTCCTCCAGCCCTTGTGCGCGTTGAGTACCTCTGAAGTCGACCTCGGCGTGTGCTACGTCAACGTGCCCGTGGAGCGGGAGATTTTGGTCCAGAACATGACCATGCTCCCGGCGGTGTTCCGGTGGTCCCCCGAGCCCGAGGGTGAGAGTGACGAATGCCGCGATGCCTTCGACTTCGACGTGGATTGGCGCGAGGATGAGATCCCGCCCGGCGGTAGCAAGGCTGTGCGGTTTATATTCACGCCGTTGAGACCGTGCTCGAGGTACGAAGCGCTGATCGCGATGGACGTGGACGGCGCGTCGAAACCGTTGGGTTTTCAACTCGTCGCCGACGCGAGGGGGCTGAGCGTGGAGTACGAGATTCTGCGGGGTTTGAACGGCGTCCCCGTGGCTGGTGACGCGTCGCACGTCGCGGATGAGTCCATCCTGGGCGACCACGTCCAGGTGGACTTTGGCGACGCGTGCGAGATTCGAACGCACGCCACGATGGAGGTGCTCATCAAGAACACGACCGCGATTGAGAGCTCGGTGCGGATCGACGTGGAGAGGCACGGGGTATCCGACGCGGTGGGCATGAAGGTGATGGAGTGTTGGGCCGCGGCAAGGGGCGCCGACGCCGCGGGTCTCGGCGGCGGCGGCGTCGCGCGCAGGGGCGCCGATGCTGTCGGGGGTTTGGCGGGTGGCGACGGCATAGTCGCCACGGCGCTGCGAAGGACCACCGTGATGGACGCGGCGAGTTACACGAGCCAGGTGTTCGGTGCCGCGTCCACGCTCGGGCCGGACGCGCTGAAATCCTCGCTGAAGCCGCACGAGCCGGCGACGCACGAGCACCAGGGCGGAACCTACGAGTCGCTGGGGGGTATCAAGAAGACGGCGATGAAACACGGTGGCGCCTCGTTCGCGCAGTCCCTCCGCGGCCTGACCCAACTCTCGCTCCGCGGGTCCCTCCCGACGATCACCGAGAAGCGACTTAAGAAGTCGTCCAGGGCAAAGTCCGGGGCGCCGGTGACGCTGAGCGCGGAGCACGAGAAGGTTGCGTTTTCGCGCGGCTTGGGGGTTCAGATGCACGCCGCGAGGAGCGCGCACGAGGCGGACGCCGAGGCTCTCAAGTCCGGCGACGGCGTCGCGTTCGTCGTCTACCCGTCCCACGGGATCCTCCCGCCCTACGGCGAGTTCAGGGCCATCGTCACGGTGGTCAGCGACATGCCCGGGGAGTACTTTGACGCTTTGCGGTGTTTGGTCGGCGACGTGCCCGAGCGCCGGTTGCCGGTCCGCGCCGGCGTCGTCGGCTCCCCGCTGGTGGTCCAGCCGGTCAAGTACGTCCCGCTGGGTTACGACGCGTACGGCCCGAACGGCCCGAAGGCATTCGCGGGTCTCGACTGGGGTTCCGTGCGCGTCGGCGCGCCCGGTTCCACCAAGCGGTTCTATTGCGTCAACTACGGTCCGAAGGATATGGTAGTCGAGTTTGCGCCGTGGCTCGACCCGGATCCCAAAAACCCCAAGGACAACGACGTTACCGCCGCGTCCGCCACGCTGAAACTGGACGAGGTCGGCGGGCGCGTCGGCGTGGACATCGAGGGCCGCGGGAGGATGTGCCAGCGCGTGGGACCCTTTAAGCTTGCGCCGGCGCCCGTGGGGCCCGTGGTGGTTCCCAAGCGCGGGGGCTACGTTGGGTTCGCCGTGGAGTACTGGTACGGCGGCACGCGGGCGAAGCGTTTCGTCGGTTCCGTGGTGGGCACGCAGCGCGTCGCGGACACCGAGGTCGTCGAGTCGGACAGGCCGCTGACCCTCGAGCTGGGATGCGCCAAGACGAAGCTGCGGGTGGGAGGCGTCGACGGCGGCGACGACGAGGCGGATGCCAAACTCGCCAACGCCGACGCTACACCGATCAGCGTCAGCATCGGCGGCGCCATCGCGCCGGGCCGCGCGCAGCCGCCCAAGCCCATGAAGCCGCTCGTCGTCAGGCTCACCGCGGATGCCTATCACCCGAGGCTCAAGGCTGACCAGAACGATTCGTTCAAGTGGACGTGCTACGCGCACCGAGACGTGTCGCACTCGTCCTATTTCAAAACTGTGACTCTCACCAACACCAGCGCGGAGGCGCCCGCGACGTTCAGGATGAAACTCGTGACACCGTTCAGCGTCGTGGAGATCGAGTCATCTGTCCCGCAGCTCACGTTCGGACGCGGGTATTCGATGACGCGCGCGGGCATTGTACCCGAGGATGTAGAGGGTATCGACTTGAAACTGCCGCCGCGGGAAAACGTTCAGGTGACGATGCGGTTCACGCCGCCCGACCCGGACGTGGACGACGCCGGGCACGTGTACAGGGACGACTACGAGAAGGATGCCGCGCTCGTCGTCCTGTACGACAACGACGACGTGCAGAACTTCCCGGTGTCGGCGCGGTACATCCACCCCGAACTCGTCGCGAACGCGGATACGCTGGACTTTGGCCTCGTGCATCCCAACGCGGAGAAGGAGCTCAAGGCTCTGCGCGTGACGCTGACGAACGACACGGCGACGGATGCGCAGTGGACCGCGACGTTCGATGGTCCCGGCGCGCACGCGTTCGAGTGCGTGCCGCCCAATGGTGTGGTCAAGGGGAAGGGACCCACGGGGTTGGCGCAGACCGCGGATGTTGAGATTTTGATGGCGCCTGATCGCGAGGGGAACTTTGGCGCGGCTGTGGACTTTGGGGTGAGGGTGGGACGCGGGTGCCGCGTGGCGCTGAGCGGTGAGGGGACGTACGCGGAGGAGGAGGAGGGCGGGAAGATGCCGAGGTTCGACCCGGTCGAGGCGCCCATTAGCTTACAGGCGACGGAGGAGTAGAGAGAACTTTCTAAAAGTTTTAGTGATCAGCGTATTTGCCAAACTCGACCTGGTCAGCTGGTCAAACTTGAAGGATCTGGCCGTCGTGAGAGACACAGAGCCGTGCGGGCGACCTCCGTCAACGACGTATCGGGATCCGCGCGGTGAGCGCGTGGTTAGTAGGTCGACATGTCGTACCGCGAGATTCGAAGTGCGTCCACCGCGCGCGTCCCCGTCCCCGAGGCGTCGGCCCGCGTTTCCAAACGGCTCACTTTCTTTCTCATCGTGCCGTTTTCCCACCTCGAGCGCCCTCGGTATCCGCTGGACGTTCTGACCCCGCCCCTTCCCTCCTCCAACTCGCAGACTTCACGGAGTGCATGCGCTCGCTGGGCTACCCGCGCATCATCTCCGTCGAAAACTTTCGCAACCCCAACTTCGAGCTCGTCGCGGACTGCCTCGACTGGCTCGTGCAGAGGTTCGACGAGAGCGCGGACATCGACGACGACATCAGCACCGAGCAGGACAGGGTCACCTTCCTCAAAAACGTCTCCAAGGTGTTCATGTCCAAGGCGCGGGTTAAGCTCAACATCAAGAGGCTCTACGCCGCCGACGGGTACGCACACGCATCCCACCCCTGACACCATCGTCCCCTTTCAAATCACCCTGCGACAAAGTCACAGATTCGCTGACTTCCCTCCCCTCCCCCCGCTCGTCCCGCAGGCTCGCCGTCAAGGAGCTTCTCAAGATCGCCAACTTGCTCTACCAGGCGACCAAGAACGCGGATGAGGACGACGCCACGGACCCGGACGCCGCGGACGCCTTCGAGCTGGACGCCAAGGCTTTCGACGTGAAGCTCGTGAGGCAGCTCGCGTCTGAGATCACGGCGCGGGGCGCCGCCATCTACGACGCCCTCGGGGATGAGAAACGCCTCCGGGTGGAGCGTTCACGCGCGGTGGGGCGCGACGTGGACCTGGACGAGATCGAGTCGCAGGTGCAGGAGCAGATCGCGTCGGTGCGGGAGAACGTCCAGGGATTGGAGCGCATGCTCGACGACCTTAAGCGCGACGAGGAATCGCTCGAGTCGAAGATTGAAAAGCGCAGAGCTGAGCTGGAGAGAAGCGAGAAGCGGCTCAGCGCGCTGCAGCAGGTACGGCCGGCGTACATGGACGAGTACGAGCAGCTCGAGGCGGGCATGGACGAGATGTACGACTCGTACGTGGAGAAGGTACGGAACCTGGACTACCTGGAGTATCAGCTGAAGGAGATGTCGGCGGATGAGGATGCCAAACAGGCGGAGCGGGAACGGGAGCTCAAGGACATGCAACGACGCATGAGGAACGAGGAGATGAAGATCCTGAAGGGCGAAGGGGACGTGGGCGGTGGTGACGACGAAGACTTCGACATCGACGAACCCGCGCGGGCCAAGCCGGGGTCGTCGCGGAGGAAGTCCCCACTGGCTCCGGCGCCGATGGCCAAGAGGTTCGATTTGGACGGTCGAGCGGATGGACCTCCGAGGGGCGCCTCACTGGTGGGTGGACGTAGGGAGCCGGCGGTGATGGGGAGCATGACGGGCGGGGACCTCAGTGGGGACAGCAGCGAGGGAGAGCTGTTCGAAGAGGACGACTCGTCGGGCTCGGACAACGACTTCTGAGTAGCCACGCGTAGCCATTTCATCGCAGGCGAGTACTGGCGCGTAATCGACCCACGTAATTGAGAACGCTGAATCTCGTCGATGCGCCCCGCTCCCATCAGTGTCCGTCGCGCGGGTTTGGGGACATGACGACCCCGGGCGGCGACCGCGAACCGTATCCGCCTCCCCCGCGTACCCGACGCGCGCGATCCAAGGCGTGTTGGGGCGCCATGTTCTACGATCAGCGCATGGAGGACGCCGGATTGCCCCCGTGGTGCGCGGGGCTCAACTACGGGCGAAGCAATCCGCCCAAGTCCGACAGCTTCGACACGACGGACAACACCACGGATAAGCTGGGCGCGTTCAAGTACGTGTGCGTCGGGTACGCGGAGCGCAAGTACCCGTTCTACTCGCAGGACGAAGGGGTCAAGGGCGGTGTTAAGCGGGGGAGGGGCGAGGCCAACAAGCTGCCGTACTGCGAGGGGCTCCTGATGCTCGTCACCGACAAGGAGGGCGGCCTGGAGAATCCGCCGCGGGCCGCCCGGTCGCTCACGAATCAGCGGAGCGAGGACGAGGACGAGGATAGAAACACGGACGATGTCTCCACGAGCGGTGACGCGCCCGATCCGACGGGAAGTCCGCTGCCGGGCCTCGGCATCCCGGGGCTCTCGTCGGATAGGGCGGAGGCGAGGGAGAGGGGCAGGAACGACGCGAGGGACAAACCCATCGTGGAGCCCGGGTACGTCCTGCCGAGCGCGGAGTTCGAACGGAAGTTCACGAAGAGCGCGGGGAAGATCGTGAAGAACATGAAGCGACACGCCAACTACATCGCGAGCACGTTCTACGGAGCGGTGGGCGGCGGGGGCGCCGGCGGGACGCGATGACTAGTTTTTTTTTTCGTGCCCGTGGTGGCTGCTGCGGCGGTGCAAACCTAGCGAGTGAAATCATTTTGAACATTCATAATCGTTCCGTGTGTTCTATCGTATACGCCATCTCGACTTGTTCAGTGCGGGCGGCTTCACTCCAGGTTCGTGTGCTCGCGAACCTCCGCACTCTAACTATCACGCGTCGTCGTCGAAAAGCACCGCGCCGATATCGTTCGACCTTGCCCACATCGCCCCGTCTGCGTTCCCGCCGCCCCGTCCCAGCCACGGCCGCGGCGACCCCCACGAGTACACCCTACCGTCGTCAGCACTCACACCGACGCACGCACCTTTCGACCCGCCCATCCCATCCACAACGCTCCCACACGCCACCGCACTCCACGATTTACCCGGGCACAGCCGCGCGGGCCAATGCACGTTCCTCACGGCGCCCCATAACCGCCCGTCGTCGCCCCGCCCAAACCCGTACAGCGCCCCGTTCGCGGTGACCGCCAGGCAGTGCTCGTCGCCGGTGCATACACGTGCCACCCTCACGCCCTCGAGCTGGCCGCGGAGGGGACCCGCGGGTGACGTCGCAGTCTTGACGTGCCCGAGCCCGGTCTGCCCTTCGTTCCCTTTGCCCCACGCCCAGACCCCGCCCGTAGTGTCCACCATGAGCGCGGTCTCGTGGCTCATGTCCAGGTACACCATCTTCGGCACGTTCACGACGCGCCGCGGGTTGGGCGGGAGACGCCTGACCCACGGCTCCGGCGTAGTCGTGTCCGAACTCTCCGTGTAGTCGTCACCGCTCAGGTTAGACCCGCATGTTCCCGCGCGGCCTATGCTCATCTCGTTGCAGAACGCCGTCCACACCGAGCCTTCCGTGTCTAACAACACGGTGCGGTGTTTACCCGCGCTCGCGGACACGAAACGAACCCCTGACTCGTAAACGTGGGTCAACCGCACCGGCCGTTTCCACACCGTCTTGACGCTGTACACGTCCGACGTGGCGTACCGAGGGTCACCGTTGGGTCCCGTTTGCCCTGTCTGATTGTACGTACGCGTGTCTCCGGTGGATCGTGGCAGACCGAGTTGCCCGCTGTGGTTGTACCCGAACGCGTGCGCCGCCCCGAGCGCGTCGATGACCACCGTGTGCCAACACCCGGCGCTGGCGCTCGTGACGAAAGTTTCCTTCTCCCCGAACCCGTCCACCCGCGTCGGCCTCGGGTCGAAATCGCTATCCTCCAGCTCAGACTCCAAACTCAGCTCGTGCCGCGCGTACCCGACACTCGGCCTGCCGAGCTGGCCCTGTCGGTTGCATCCCCACGTCCACAGTTTCCCGCACGTGTCGACGCAGACGACGTGTGCGTCGCCGAGGGAGACCCCGGCGACTCTCACGGATGACGAGATGTCCTTGATGAACCGTACGACGCGGGGCGCATGCCGGACCTTGCGTGTCACGCTCGGCGTGTTCGTGAACTGGTTAGCGGCGGTCCGTGTTAGCGGTTCATCTTCCTCGTCGGACTGGCCTCCTTCGCCCAGCACGCCGTGGCCGACGTCGACGCCCCATGTCCACAGTTTTCCTCTCGCATCCACCCTGCACGCCACCTCCGCTCCCATCGCCAGCGTCGCGTCCGGCCTGTGGCACCTTCGATGGACCGCGCTCCACGACTCCGCCCCACGGGGTGGTGCCGTCGGGTCCGCGCAGTGCGGGTCCACGAGGTGCGGGAGGGATGAACGCACCGCCGACTCCGAGGCGGACTCAGCGAGGCTTCTCGCGCCACGGCCCATCGCGGGCCTCGCGGCTACGTCCACCGCCGCGAGGTCCAGGGGGGAGAGGAGGCCGCTCGCGGCGGCGAGAGTGACCGCCAGGCGCAGGGCCTCGCCGTCGCCCACCGATATCGCGGGCGCATCCTCCTCCGGCGCCATCCCGTGTGTGCGGCGCCCGAGATGTTACCCGAGCCATGTTTTGGACGCTGGTATCGGCCACCTGTGGCAAAGGTTTTTGGCGGGGGGTCCTCAGATCTGCCCGCACAAGTCGCAACGCACGACGGCCCACGCCCGCTCGTCAGACCCAACAAAACACGCCATGTCCGCCGAGGAAGAGACCAAGCCGGTGCGTCATCTCGCCCCCGCCGTCCTCAGCACCGCCCGCGCGTTCGATCGCTGACCCCGCGCGTCGGCGAAAATCTGGCGGCTGCGCCCGCGCGTCTTTTTCCCCTTTGAAAGCGCGCGACGCTCTCCCCGTCCCACGCACCCGTCCTGACTTCCTCTCCGCGCCCCTCTCTTCGCCCACAGACCGAGGAGAAGAAGGAGGAGACTCCCGCCGCGCCCATCTTCGGGTTCGGCGCCGCCGGCGGTTTCGGCGCCGCGGCAACCTTCGATCCCAGCGCGTTCGCCTCCGCCCCCAAGGCTGCCGCCGAGGGCGGCGATGATGCCGCCGCGGGCGACGACGACGCCGCCGCCGCGGCCGCCGCCGAGGCCGAGTGCAAGGCCGAGTTCGTCCCCGTCGTTAAGCTCGAGCAGGTGACGACCGCGAGCGGCGAGGAGAACGAGGACGTCCTCTTCGAGGCCAAGTCCAAGGCGTACCGATTCACCGACGGCGAGTGGAAAGAGCGCGGCCTCGGCCCCATCAAGCTCCTGCAGGACAAGGACAGCCGTAAGATCCGCGTGCTGATGAGGCGCGAGAAGACCCTCAAGGTGTGCGCCAACTTCTTCGTCGTGCCCGGCACCAAGATCGAGGAGCACGCCGGCAGCGAGAAGGCCAGGGTCTTCACCACCATGGACTGCTCCGACGGAGACATCCGCCCCACGTTTGTGAACATGTGCGTCAAGTTTGGCTCCGCGGAGAAGGCGCAGGGCTTCCAGGACGAGTTCGAGAAGGCCATGGAGGTGATGAAGGAATTCGAGGGTGAGGAGAGCGAGGAGAAGAAGGAAGGGGACGCCGCGGCGGACGCGCTCGCCGATCAGGTGGCGGAAACCAAGGTTGGCGAGGAGGAGAAGGCGGAGTAAACAGGTATCCGTCGCCAAACGGTTGGTTGCCAAACAGAAACTCTCCCTCTTCTTCGTCGGTACAGGTATTAGCCCGCGACGTCCGAAGCTGCCAAATAGAGTATGATGCGTTCTTAACAACACGTAACACGGACGTGGGACCCAAACGACTCGTATTCAACTACAGTAGTACGCCTTACCCCACGAGTTCAGCTTTGAATTTGGCAACGAGCTTCGCGGCGCTCAACACCTCGGCGATGTCACCCGGCAGATTCGCCAGCAAGTCGCACGCCGCGGTCACGACACCGAGCGCGTTCATCCGGTCCCCGAACCCGCCCCCGTGCCCGCCTTTTCGCCGCCGTCTCGCCGCCGCGATCGCGTCCATCGACTCGCGCCCCTGCACCCACGACCCGACCCCCGACCCTCGAGGCGCGCGACCAGCGGTGAGCGTCATGCGGTTCTTCCTCAACGCCTCGAACGCGTCGTCGGGGGTGAACTCAAGTATATCCTCCGCATCGTCCCGCACCGCCGCCGCCCACATGTCCCCGAGATCCTCACGTAGCATGGCCTCCACCGCGGGGGGAAGGGCGAGGTCCAACGCCGCCAGCGTCGCGACGACTTTTTCTTCGTGACCCGAAGCGGCCACCTTCGTTTCGACCGACGTCGTTGGCATCTCACCGGACACCGTCACCGGCGCGGCGTGTGTGTGCGATGGCGGTGTGGGAGGCGGCGGTCCATATCCCGGTCCGTGCGCCGCGACGGTCGATATCCCGGTGCGAGGTCCGGGTTCGTCGACTACTCTGTCGACGTCTCGGTCCGCCTGGCCCAACCGTCGCGCCGAAGCCTCAGCGTGCGCGTAAAACGACCTCGCCGCTTCAAACAAACCAGCCACGTCCCCCGGCATCTCCCTCGGGTCGAACGCGCACACGGGCACGTCATCCGGTCCACCCGCCGACCTCGCCGTGACAGCCGCGTTGACGTCACCGGTGAGCAACACCACACGCTCACCCGACTGGACCCTCCGTTGACAAAAGTAGACGATCTCCTCGTCGCCGTTTCCGCCCGTGCCGTCACGAAGGCCCTCGGCGCGCATCCGCACCCGCATTCGCCCCGCGTCCGCGGGTCCCTGCACCAGGAGTTCGGCTTCGTCGTCGCTCGAACCCGGTTGACCCAGTTGTTGTCGTCTCAGCCTTCGCTCCAGCGCTCGGTTCACGCTCCTCGCCAGCGCCGCGACCTCCGCGCGCCTGTCGCCCGCCGCCCCGCCGATCCCCGAGTGGCTCTTGAGCCCGTCGAGCTCCTGCACCACCTTCCGGGGCACCGCGACTCGCGCGCGCGTGACGTGCCCGTCCGCGCCCGTCGCGGCTCTGAACCTCTCGAGCAATCTATCGAGCGACGCGCCGCCCTCGAGGATGAGCGCGTTGGTGTCCGGCACGACGGTCACCGTCCTCGGCCCGGTGGATCGCTCCACTGCGTCGTGGGCCATTGACATGACCCCGCCGTCGGCGTGCGTCAGCCCCCCGTCGTTCGTATCGAGCAGGCCGCGATCGTGGGAGGATGAGCTCACACCGTGGGCGCCGTGTCCGTGGCGGAGGTGGTCGAGCTCGTGCAGCGCAGCCTCGAGCACCGCGGTGTCCCACTCCATGTCCTCCGTCGTCTCGCCGTTGGTCCAGTCCTCCTGACTGAACGCGACGGCGTCGTCCATGTCGCAGTCCATGTCCACATCGTAGTCCCCCATGCGACCTGTCCCACCGAGGCAACTCTCGGCGGGTGCCCACCCAACAATGTGTTTCCTCAGCCCGCCGGTCGAGTTCATCGGCGATGTCCAAATTCCAAACCGCGGAATTCGAAACCGGTTTCGAATTCGCGTCCATTCGCTTTCGAACCCGGGTCGGACCTGCCGAATCTTAAAATATCTTGTCCCGCCCGAACTCCCGCCACATTAGCCCGCGCCACTGAGAGCCGCGCGGACGTGACTCGCAGGCACTCGCCGAGGGATTCGCACTCGACACGCACTTGGCAACGCGTGGAGAACCCAGAGACCGCGCGAACCCGAAGATAGACCCAGGTGGACGCCCACGGCGACGCGACGGAGAGATGCTCAGCGGACTGCCAGGTCAGACTCGCCCGGGGCTGGCCAACCACCGGGTGTTCAGGAGCGCGGAGCGGTTGTGGTCGTGCGACTGCTGCGGCTTCGTCAACTCGTCCGTCGGGCCCAGGTGTTCGGTGTGCGACGAGCCGACGACGTCGCCGGGTGACGCCGTGGACGCGATCATCCTCGAACCCGCGCCAGGTGTCGACCGCGGCGGCCACGAGGCGGACGACGAGAGCGTTGGGGTGGTCGTCGCCGAGCCGGGCATTCTGCCGGAGGTTGTCGGGCACCACGGGGCGCTGACGGACCCGCTCGCGCAGTTCGATCAGCACACGCCGGAGGATTCCGAGGATGAAGCGAGCACGAGTAACGTGGATAAACGGACGTGGGAGGATTCGCTCCTGAAGCTCGTCGGGCGCATCGCAGCCCCGGCGTCGTTCGTGTTAAACGGTGCGACCGTCTTTTCATTTTCCCCGAGGAGGCCTCACAAATTTGACAACGTTCCTCATCGTGCTCACCCCACACACCAAGCATCAATACTGACCGCATACACCAATCAACCCATGCGACTCACTCACAGGCACGCTGACTGGCGTCTTCGTGCTCACCGGCCTCAGCATCGGCGCGTGCGCCGGCGCCATCGCGTCAAACGCCCGCAACGGCGGCGTCATTCGATCGGCGGGCCTGGGCGCCATCGCCGGCGCCGCGGCTTCGGTGCACATCCTCGACATAGGCCGACTTGTTCTCCGCGGGCAGTCCATCGCGGGCGCGCAGGACACCCGCGCGCTCCGCCAGTCCCGCGTGGACGCCGTGAGCAACCGCGTGGGCGGGAGGGCTGCGCGGGTCCGAACGGCGCTTCGAGCGCGAGCCGCGTCCAGGCAGGACAACGCGTACATCTCATCCGCGGCGCGGTCCATCGAGCGCGCGCTGCTGGGCGGGAACGTGGAGCTGGTGCTCAACCAGCTGCTGGTCGGGATGGTGGAGTCACCGAACAGCACGCACACCGGCGTCATCGACCCGTCAACCGGGGGTTTCGCGAGGGGAAGCGGCATGAGCGCCTCGTCCTCCGCCGACGACGTCACGCGAGTCGACGGTGGCATGCGCGCGTCCGGTGGATCTCATGAATCTCCCACGCACCTGCACCAGCTCCTGGAGGCTCTCTTAGTTCAGGCGAACGTGGACGACATGTCGTACGAGGAGCTGCTGGACAGGTTCGGGCCGGGGACCGAGGGACCGGCCGCGGCGACGCCGAGCGCGGTGCGGGCGGTGCCGAGAAGAAGGCTCACCGGCGAGGACGTGGAGGCGTTGCTGTGTCTGGACGCGAGATCCACCGAGCGTACGTGCTGCGTGTGTCTCGATGATTACGGTAAGGGTGACGTGGTCAAGTCGCTGCCCGCGTGTCAGCACACATTTCACGCGCACTGTGTGGACAGGTGGCTGCTGTGCCGAAACGCGTGTCCGGTGTGCAGGGTCGGGCTGGCATTGCCCGAGACGCATGGGCCGCCCGGCCCCGCGGCCGCCGCGGCTTGAGATGACGACGCACATGACGTGTGGCGAGGACGTGTGGCGATCGCCGCGACGTAGTGGGTCGCGACGAGCGCGGTTGTACCAACGAATAAACGTCTGTATTTCACGATTGATTTAACTAGTGTCAAGAAGAACCCACGCGCGGTCAGATCTCTAGTCGGCGTCCATGGCGTCGTCGTCCTCCAGCGCGCGCTTGGCCGCCGCGATGGCCTCGTCGGCGATGTCCTTGGGGACCTTCTTGAACTCCCCGCAGCTCGCGTCGCAGATCCACGCCAGCTCGCACTCGTAGTCCTTGTCCTTCTCGTCGTGCGTGGTGACGATTATCCGGGCTGCCTCCTTGACGCCCTCGGCGCAGGTCAATTCCCCGAGCTTGAGCTTCTCAACCTCGTTCTTCGCCGCCTGCCGCCCCTTGCCGATCGCCATCCCGCGGTACCTCTGGCACTCGCCGCTTGGCTCCACGAGGTACAGCTCGTATTTGCCCGTCGCCGGGTCCCGCACCGCGAGGAGCACGGCGGCGCCGAAGGGCCTGACGCTCCAGTAGAGGGTGAACATGTGCAGGTAGTTGGCCATCCTGTCGGCGAGGATCTTGGACGGGATCTTATCGCCGTAGAAGGACTTGTAGTTGGAGCACTCGGACCTGGCGCGGGCCATGATCTGGCGCGCGTCGGGGGCGAGACCGGCGCCCGCCATGCCCGCGTGGCGATCGACGGGCGCGATCCTGCGGTTGGAGCCCGGCACCAGCATCTTGAGCGGGAGGAGCTTCTCCACGCCGAGCACGACGCCGTCGACGCACTGGATGCCCAGCGCCAATCCACCGTTATCCACAGCCTTGCACGCGTAGTCCACCTGGAACACCTTCCCGTCGGGGGAGTAGGTGGTGGTGGACAGGTCGTAGCCTGTGCCGATGCCCGACATTAGATCTTACCTAGGGTTGGTGCAGGGCTGGCGCGTGATCTCGGCGGGAGCGACGCGAAGAGTGGGCGCACGCCGACCTTGAGGGGCGAGACGCGACTATTTCTATCACGGGTACGATGCCGACGTTGGGTCGACGACGTGCACTGCGCTCGCTGGTTGTGGTAGCGCCCCCGCACACGTCGCCAGGTCGCCAAGTTCAAACAGTCATCGGGGACCAAAACGACCCTGCAAACCGGTTCTGTTTCGCGTGAAATTCTTGACTACGAGTATTTGCCATACGAGTAGTCGCTACGAAGGTAACTCTTAATCGCCGACACCCCGACGCCCACTACTCCGACCCACTCCGAACCACCCCGTGACGATGCCCACCACACTCGCCAACGCACCCAGCGCCCAGCCGCCCTTCACCATGACCATCTCCCACACGCGTTCGCCCCCGACGACCCGATATAAGTCTGTTATACCCGCCAACACCGTCCACACGGCGGCCGCTGTCCCCGGCGCCCACCGCTGTGTCTCCGCCCACCGCCCGCGCGGGTGGCACCCGAGCCTCTCCCAGAACCCGATCGTCGCGCCCGGGTCCCCGTCGTCTGTTGAAAGGAAGCGAACTTCGCGTAGAAACTTGGCGCTCTTCCACCCGTACAGAGTAGGGAACACCAGCCTAGGTCCGCCGTGTTCCTCTGAAAGCATCTCACCCGTTACACCGTCGCACACCGCGAGGAACCCGTCGTGGCAGTCCCGGCGTTGTACGGTGGTGTCGTATCCGTCCGCGGAGCGCTGGTAGAGCCGTTTCCAGCCGTTTCGCGGAGCCGTTTCCGCGTCCCTCGCGAGTTCGTTCAATACGTCGCCGAGTTTTACGCCGCGAAAGTGAAGACCCAAAGCGCTCCACCCCGTGACGCAGTGCCAATCGCAGGGTTTGGGCATCGGCACCCAGTCCCCGCCCGCGATTCGTCGCAGGTCCCCGAGGGTCAGCACTTGGGACGATTCGCCGTTTGGACCGAGCCCGGTGAAATGGATTGGGTGGTCGTCGAGCGCGGTCCACGGATCGTAGATTGTCTTGGACGGCCTGTTGCCCAGGTCCAGCACCACCCACTTGTTGACGACGTGGTTCCCCGGCGCTGGGCTGTTCCCCGCGCGTGATGGGCGTGACGACGCACCACCCTCGGCTTCGCGCCGCTTATCGCGCTCCATCAGCGCACGCTTCTTGGCAATCTCGGACTTCACCCGAGGATCGGACGTGTCGATGGACGCGACTCCATCGCCGGCGTCGTCACCGGTCGTCACATGATCCGGTGACGACGCCATGGTCCCACGGCGACGTCGACGGGCAGGATCCGAGAGGGTGCTCCGGACGATCCGACCGCGCGGGAACGCTTTCGTACCGACGCGCGGGTGTCTATGCGCTCACTGTGTGCTATCCGTCCAAGAAATTGGAAGCTCGACAGCTGTGAAAATAACGATACGAGTTGACTACGACAGATGGTACTGGCTAGATGGGGTACTTGAACCCCGTGCTCTCCTCCAGCACCCCCCACAGTTTCTCCCGTTCCTCCTTGGTATCCTCG
>MDSX01048458.1_pt1 | contig 17654 bp, 22 predicted proteins | sample 811141 | NCBI WGS metagenome assembly MDSX01 (sample SAMN05326642, study PRJNA326480) | marine metagenome | isolation source: seawater | place: Atlantic Ocean: South East | collected 2010 | reverse complement strand
ATTAATAAAGCCTGTGAATTACTAGATTTAAAATTAATTTATGTAAAATTAAACAAAGAATATGTAATGGATACATATGATTTAAAATCAAAAATAACATCCAGAACCTGTGTTGTTATTGCGTCATCACCTTGTTATCCTTATGGATTAATAGATCCTATTACAGAAATAGGTAATATATGTAAACAAAACAATGTACCTTTACATGTAGATGCTTGTCTAGGTGGATTTATAACACAATTTAATGAATCATTAAAAATTAGTTTTAATGATAATATTAATTCTATAAGTGTTGATCCTCATAAATTTGGTTATGCTCCCAAGGGTTCTTCTTTATTATTATGGAAAAATAATAAAATAAGACACAAACAATATTTCATAGTTGAAAAATGGACAGGGGGTATATATGCTAGTCCTTCATTGCCTGGAAGTAGAGCTGGTGGACAAATAGCAACAACCTGGGGAATATTAGTATATAATGGATTAAATTTTTATAAAAATATGGCAACTAAAATAATTAATGTAACAAGAAATTTAGTTAAAAATATAAATTCTCTCCAAAAATTTAAAGTAATAGGTAATCCAATGGTAAATGTTGTTGCGTTTAATAGTGATACTTATTCCTTAGGGCAAATAATAGAAGAGTTTCAAAAACAGGGGTGGAATTTAAATATAATGCAAAATCCCCTTTGTCTTCATATATGTATTACACCTTATAATATTGATAAAATAAATGAAATTGTTAATATTTTAAAAATAATAACAAGTAAAGAGGTTGAAAATAAAGACGAAGGATTGGTTTCAATATATGGTATGGCAGAAAAAATACCAGATAGAACAATTATTCATGAAATAATTGAGCAATATTTGGATTTAACTACAAATTTAAAATAAATGAACAAATATTTTATAGATTACAAAGCGTTTTAAAATAGTCAGTCAATTCGGGATGGCCTTTTCCATCAAATATATCTTTTTCATATACCATTGTATAGAAACACCGAAAACAAACCAATACATCAATAAGAGAATTATGTAAATTTCCTGGAGTGGTTTCAAATAGCTCCTCGTGTAATTCAATTAATTTTGGGGGTTTTTGATATGTTCCTGAATGAAACTTACTTGGTCTTAAAATATTCGTAAATTTTTTACCATACAACATAGTACAATATTCAATTTTTCTGTGACGACCCAACCAGTTAATAGGTTGATTTCTTATATATTCTGTTTGCATAACCTTGTTATCAAATACAAAATTATGCGCTACTAATACTTGACATTTCATCCAATCACTTGTAAATTCCTGTAAAACTCCACTTATATCTACTCCTTCATTTCGCATTCGTTCATTTGTAATCCCGTGAATATCAGAACATACCTTTGGTATGGTTACACCATCAGGTAGTTTAATAATATAATCTCTTGTATATAGTTTTTTTGTTACGTCATCAAATACAAGCCAACTTAATTGACATACATATGGCCAAGTATCTGGATTAGGGGAACTCTTGTTTCCTTTTTTTGGTAATCCATTTGTTTCGGTATCAAATATAATGATTTTCATATTGTTGTTATAAAAATAATATATTATTAGTTTTTTAAATTCAATTTTTATATATTTAGGGGTATCTCGTAAGAAGGTAGAGTAATCAAGATATTGTCGTTTAATATATTTTTATATATTTTTAAAGATAACTTATCCCACGGATTATTATGAGCTCTTAATGTAAAATTAAATCCATCTTCTTCACAAGCTTTTTTATGACAACCTGCCATTATATTCCAAGGCAATATAAAATAACTTGCTCTAATAGTATAAGGAGGTATATCATATAGTGTTGGAAATGGATTTTTTAAACTATTCATATCTTTTTCTATCGTTTTAGTTGAACAATTTTTTTTAACTTGTAAAACTACAAATAATGCTTGGTTATTTTTTGAATACTCTTTTTGAAACCAAATAGATTGAAGGAACTGTCCTAATAATAAATTTTTATTTTCATACAATGTTAACATAAATCTTCTTGGTTGAACATACCAAGCTGAATCATTGTAATCAAAATAAGCTAAAACAAATTTACAACCTTTATACTCATTATTTTCCATACTATTATTGAATTAATATATAATTATATACATTAATTTTATTCAATTTTGCTCCACTTAAAATGTTTTGTTAATTTTTTATTAACTTGTGAATTTTTACAAATACCAAATGATTTTCTATGCCAGGGACTAATTCCATATGTTTTTATACCCTCCATATGTTTTTGAGCACCGTAACCCTTATTTGAGCTTATACCATAATATTCATCAAGTAATGGATATTTATCACAAAGATCTTGTATATATTTATCTCTTCCTACCTTGGCTAGTATTGAAGCGGCGGCAATAGAAGTATATTTATCATCACCCTTTATTACAGTTGTATGGTTTATATAATCAGTATCGTTATACATACAGGGCTTAAAGTAATTTCCATCAACAAGAATATGATCTGGTTTTACCAATAATTTATTTACAGCTTCGTGCATAGCATTATAATTAGCGGCAAATATATTATGCTTATCAATATAATTTTCATCTTTATAATGAATTGCCCAATCTATAGCATATTCTTTGATATAATCAAACGCTATTAATCTTTTTCTTTCGCTTAATTTCTTACTATCTCTCATTAATGAGTGATTAAAACTATCATCTTGTGGAAGTATTGCTGCTCCAACATATACTCTACCAAAAAGAGGGCCTCTTCCTGCTTCGTCAAGACCTACTTCTATTTCATCTTTATTCATAAATGTTTCCAACATATCTAAGTATATTAGTAGTGCTTCTTTTAAGTTCATAAATATATCAAATCAATTTAAAAGCATTTCATTAAATTTAAATATATTTATGTTTCTCTGGATTGTTATCGTAGGCGGTATGTTTGCTTTTTTTGCTGCTGCTGGAATAGGTTCTAATGATGCAGCAAACGCATTCGCTACTTCTGTTGGTTCTAAAGCTTTGACACTTAAACAGGCTGTAGTATTAGCTGCCATTTTTGAAACATCCGGGGCTATTTTAATGGGGAGTCATGTGACAGATACAATTAGAAAAGGAATTGCTGATTATAAATGTTTTGAAAATGATGCTGATTTATTAATGTATGGATGTATGTGGGTTATTCTATCAGTTGGTATATGGTTATTTTTAGCAAGTTATCTAGAGATGCCTGTTTCTACTACTCATTCTTGTGTTGGTGGTATGATTGGTATGGCTATGGTTTTAAAAGGACCAGATTGTGTAATATGGTACAAAGCAGTTGATACATTTCCATATATTGGAGGAGTTGGTGGTATTGTTATATCTTGGGTTATATCCCCTGTATTTTCTGGAATTATCGCATCCATTGTATTTGGAATAACTAGAGCTCTTGTATTGCGAAAAGATTTTAATACAACTAGAATTAACTGGGCATATCCCATATTAATTGGTTCTACTATGACTATTAATTCCTTTTTTATTATTTATAAAGGTGCAAAAGGTTTAGGGTTAGATAAAACTCCTTTAGGTCTTGCGTTTGGTGTCTCATTTGGTATAGGTGCTATTAGTGCATTAGTTACTATTCCTTTAGTACCTAAATTAAAAAAATATGTTACTAATAAATTTACAAGTAATGGTAATAATATAGAACTTTCAACAATAGATAATGAAATTAAAAGTAATAGTATTCAATTAAATATTGCAGATAAAGAAGAATTAAATAGAATTGTTGAACTACACAATAATGCTGAGAAATTTGATATTAAAACTGAGGAAATTTTTAAATATTTACAAATATTTACAGCTGTGTGTGATGCGTTTAGTCACGGAGCTAACGATGTAGCTAACGCGATAGGCCCATTCGCTACTATTTGGATCATTTATCAATCTGGAGGACAGTTGGATAAAAAACTTGATATGGGCAATGATTCTTATTGGATATTAGGGTTAGGAGGAATAGGTATAGCAACTGGTTTATTTGTATATGGTAAAAAAATTACATATGCTATAGGAGAAAAATTAGTTAAGATAACACCATCACGGGGGGTGGCTGTAGAATTAAGCTCCGCATTAGTTATCATTACTGGTAGCCGACTCAAAATACCGTTATCTACTACACATTGTCAAGTTGGAGCTACAATTGGAGTTGGATTTTTAGAAAATACTAAAGATTGTTCTGGTATTAATTGTAAAGTATTTTGGAAAACTGCTGTTGGATGGATTATCACTTGTTTAATTGTTGGTTTAACTTCCGCGTTATTAATTAGTCAAGGTGTATATGGACCAAGTATATATGAAAATAGTTGCGTTCTCAATACTACTAAACTATTGATGTAATATAACATTTTGATGTTGTCTAAAATCTTGATAACCTTCTGGTTCTTCCATTATAGTAGATAACGGTGTTGTCATTAATCTTTCTATTTTCATTTCTATATTTGGATATACTTGTTTAGGAAGATTATCATATTCTTCTTTTATTTTTTTATATTTTTCAATCCGTTCAATATATATTTCTCTACATACAGTTCCACAAAACAAAAAACAATAACCCCCATATAGAGAACACCAAAAACACATACACCACTCTCCACAGTTCATAATAATATATTACAAATTATAATATATTATTTAACTATTTTAATTTAATGCTCCTACACACATAGAATAGTATAATCTGTTAATGAAATATAACATAAGAGGCTGACTTATTAATATTAAAGACTCAGATAATTTCATAGATTTCTTTTCAAAAAATGACATACCACAAGTTATGGTTGTAAAAAGGAAAAGCACAAAGAAAATTACAGAAAGAAAGTAAAAATAATCACAATATTTGTGGCTTAATGGGCTAAATAATTCTTTAATATTCATTATGAATTTATATTAGAAAATAATTATTTGTGAAATTGACCTTTTAGATTTTTTACTGGTTGAGGGACACATACGCAATCTTTCTTTTCACCCGTGTTAGTTAAAGTTGTTACCGCTCTTCTAGCTATTGCTCTTCTAGCAAACGCATTTGTTGAACCAACACTTGTTTGTGGTGTAGCATTAGGAAAACCTTTACCTTGTCCAGATGTATATGTACCAGTACCATAAGCATTACTTCCCATTAAAAAACTAGCTCCAGCTTTAGAAGAACAATTCACTCTTCCCCATTTCAAAGGCGGATTATTATTAGAAACATTAAGTTTATTTCTCATACTTGTTACTGAACCACTATTCGCTACTGCGTTTTGAGAATTTATAGCACTCTCTTGCGCCTGAGATTGAGGTATAAATACATTACCTGTTGAATCATTCACATAATGTTTTACTCTATTGTGTGTTAAAGCTCTATATGGCATATTATATATTTATTTGATATTTTTTTTTCATAACTTAATTTATATGAAATTAACGAAACTTCATTTATTTTTATTAATTATCGTTGTATTACTTTTATCAACTTTAGGATTTAGCATAAAAGAATACTTCGAAGGTTCGGGAGGTTCTCATTCACACACAGAAGAAGAAAAAAGTTCAGGTAGTGGTTCTACTAGTAAAAAAGCACATACTCACAAAATAACAATTGGAGATAGCGAATTACTTAACCATTCTAGTGATAGAGTATTTGGTAGGTCTAGTAAAAATCCTGCCAGTTTAGATCCTAACCCAGCATTAGAAGGTGGTTCAACGTATGACCCGTTTAGAAATTCTGATACAACCGATCCATTAAACGATAATGATTATAGTAAAACTATAGCAGGTTTAGAAGATATTGTTGTCCCCGGTAGAGGCAATGGGGTTAATCGTCACCACGACGATAATGGAGAACATATGCCAGGTGCTCATATGTCTGGTGCCGATAATTCATCTAAAACGACTAAATCTAAATTACAAGAAAAAATAGAAAAACAAGAAAGAAAAATGGCAACAGACGCCGGTGTTGATATGTCCAAATATATTTTGAAATCTGAAATTGTTCCTCCTGTATGTCCTAAATGCCCTGACTCTAAAACCTGTCCCGCACTTGCTAGACAAAAACCTTGTCCAGCCTGCCCTCCTTGTGGAAGATGTCCTGAACCCGCATTTGAATGTAAAAAAGTTCCTAATTATAGTGCCATTAGCGCTGCCAATGCTGGTAATCTTTTACCTATGCCTCGTCTAAATAGTTTCGCAAGTTTTAACTAATTATACAACAAGATTCTTTAGGTTTATTAACATAACCAATCTTGTATTTTTCCCATACTTCTTTAGAAGATTTAGGATGAAAATCATAATCAACAGTACAATCTATTCCTGCTTTTTTTAGTATTGGCTCACTACCGATAGGATGCTTTTCTATAAATTTAGTAATATCATACACCTTATTATGTGCAATTAACCAACAATCTGTTGGTTTATTATGTCTAGACACCTCTTCTATTGTATAATTCATAATTATAATCTATAAATATGAATTTTATATAGTCAATTTTATATATGTCATCTCTGGCTATAGGTTACGGGACAGCTATAGGTTCTGCCTGTTTAATATCAAGTATTTATTTTTATTGTACTATGCGTGGACAAAGATGTTATGGAGATGATGAAGTAGAAAATATGAATAGAACAATTACCGGTGCCTCTTCACCCGGTACCGATGTGGATGACGATGAAGTAGAAAATACGAATAGAACAATTAACGGTGGCGACGATGTTTAGTTCTCTTTTTTCGGTTCTTTTTACGCATTGTAATATTTAATTTCTCAAATTTCCCGTAAAAATTTAAACGAGAACTCGTCATATGATTTAAATATTTAATTAAAGATTTTGGTAGGATGAAGATCATCCACCTCTCATTCATTTTCTAGATTTTCTGCGAGATTTTCTACGACCTCCTCTTTTTCTACGAGATTTTCTTTTTCTACGAGATTTTCTCTTAGACTTTCTCTTAGACTTTCTGCGGGATTTTCTGCGGCGCTTTCTGCGACCACCAGGCTGCTCTTTGTTTTTTTTTTCTCCTTCTCCCGCATCAATATTTGCTAATGCTTCTCCCGCATCAATATTTGCTAATGCTTCTCCCGCATCAATATTTGCTAATGCTTCTTGTATGTTGTGCACATCGTTTGGTAAAGAATGATTTATTTGGGGCGGCGGGTCAATATTATTTCCTCCTGGACTATTCATTATATACTAAATAAACAAAAAAAGAAAATTGATTTAAATATTATCCTAAATATTGAAATCAAAACATGAGTATAATCAGAATTGCCAATATATTTAAACGAAGTCTTCCTCCGAAGCTTGGTCGTTGGAGGACAGATGAACCAATTGATGTTATTTATAGAAAAGTACAACTTGCTACTGACGACCATTGTGGTAGTGATTTATGTCAAAAAAAAGTTGAACCTAAAAAAGAAAACCCCAAAAAATCTAAAATAGTATACGATATGGATGCGGAAGAAATGATTGAAATTGGAGATACCGATCTGGCATTCTTCGGTGGTGGGCAACCGGAAATGTCCACAGTAATTGCGAGCGCACCTAACGGCAATTCGTCACGACGAGGAGGAGCTACCAGCAGCAAGAGAATGGGTGACAAGGATATGGATCCACTACTTCCTTATATTATTTAGAACGCTTCTTCTTACATTTATCGTCCATTTGAAATGTTGGCACTTTTTTATCTTTTGGAACAATTTTAATAATACATTTTGATTTCTTTCCATACAAAGGTTCTACACACCCTTTTTCTTTTTTCTTCTTCCGTTTTAGTGTTTTTTGTTTTATTTTTATTAAATTTGTTTTTTTATCAATATCAATAGTACATCTTGCCCTAAAATGTTCGTACCTTTCTCTTACTTTTTTATAAGTAAGACCTGATTTTTTTCCAAGCATTTTGTTAATATGTTCGTGTAGTTTATATACCCATTTTGAGAAATTACATCTATTTTTTAAATCTTTATTAGTAAGTGGTAAAGATTTCAAATTTTTACGCAAGTTCATTCTACAATATTTACAAGGCAATACGTGTTTTAAATTCATAATAAAAGCACGATAATGTTTTTTATCTTCCCGTGAAGGTTTTACAGGATAATTAAAAGACATTGTATGCATATAATGCCATAAACTAGGCCCCCATACACTAGTTAGCATACCATCCCCACTAGAAAAATCACCTTTATCATAAACCTTCTTTGTCTTATTTTTGCTAGATTTTCTTTTTTTTAATGTGCGTCCCATAATATATTATCACAAGAAAAAAAGTTATACAAACATTTTCTCTCCATTAACATAATCTAAAATATTATTAATATCAGTTGTTTTAGCAATATTTATGTTAAATCGTATATTCCATATCGCAATATACAAATCCTTTTCATTTGTATATTTCTTTTCATTTAAAAAAACAATCTTGCCCTTATAATTACGCAAATACATATATGTAATTATTATATAATTATCTTTATATTCGTTAAAAAAAAGTTAACTCTATCTAATTATATATTATATGTCTAGTATTCTAAATAATATGCCGAATTTTGCAGGAGGTGTTGGAAAAGTAAAAGACCTTTTATTATCCAAAAAATTTTTAATTATTATGATAGTTGTTGTTATATTTTTAGGTGTTGCATTTTATGTTTATAATACTTATGTTGCTCCAAGAATTAATCCTGATTTTGTACCCAACAGAGAGTTTGACGATGACGGCGATGTAAAAAATGCTACATTATATTTTTTTTCAGTTGATTGGTGTCCATATTCTAAAAAGGCAATCCCTATTTGGAAAAAAATAAAAAGCAAATTTGATGGTAAAGAGATTAATAATATTACTTTAAACTTTGTAGAAATAGACGGTGAAAAACAGGAAACAGAACTTGAAAAATTTGAAAACGAATATTTAGCTCCAAATGATAAAAAAATAGATGGATATCCTAGTATTTGGATGGTAAAAGGAGATCAAGTAATTGAATTTTATGCTAAACCCGATGTTAATTCTTTAACCGAGTTTATTAATTCTATGCTTTAAGATAACTGATAAATAATTTAGCATATTTTTCTCCTTCTCGTATTAGTTTTCTTCTTTCATTAGGAGATGTAATAATATTTTGAGCATTAGTGATACTTAATAAATTAGAAGGTATAATTAATTCATATGGTATTTCATCATTACATACATAATTATAATTTTCCTTTATTAAGCGATATATCATATAAAAACCAAATTGAAAAATAGATGCGGTTTCTTTTGTTGGTTCAAGAGTATCGTCTACTATTTTGAAACCCAAAATTTCTTTAATATCAAATTTTGGATTTTCCTTTTTCAAATCATCTAAACATAAATTCATAGGATATGGGTTAATTACCCCTCCATCTACATAACAATCCGTTCCTACATATTGTGGTTGAAATATAAAAGGCAGAGAACAACTTTTATAAACTGCGTCAATAATCTTCATATCTGGTTTAGTTTTATATGAAAATCTTTCCAATTTAAATGAACTCATATTAACACTAAATATATTTAATTCTATATTTGAATGATTAAATAAATCTAACAAGGTAGATTGAGTATTTAACCCAGCACCTTTTAATAAATTTTCAAATATACCTTCTACAAATTTTCGTTGTATAAACCCCTTTTTACTTATTGTATCTAGTAATGTATCAATAGAAAATGTAAATGATTTTTGCCAAGGTTTATTAATAGCATAGTCTATTAAATCTTCCCAATTTAATTTTAAACATAATAATGCTCCTAATAATGAACCTACAGATGTACCATACATTTTTTCAATATCATTAATATTATAAAAATTATTTTCCGATAAATATTTCAACGCCCCAATTGTATAAAATCCTTTATACGCTCCACCAGATAATACTATATTTTTTATAGTCATATAAATATTAATCGTATTTTTTTAATTGTTTTTTTTCTAATAAAAAATAAATGGAAGATAACTTCAATGAAAAACTAAACCTGGACGATTTATATAAACAAAAAAAACTAACAGAAGAACATAAAATAAAAATTTATCAAAGGGTTTTAGCAAGAGTACATTCTAAAATCAAAACAACATCTAGAATGAGAGGCAGTGATAAATTCACATTTTTTTTATTACCAGAATTTATTCTTGGCGTTCCAAGATATGATATGGCAGAATGCACTTCATATGTTATGGAAAAATTAATTGATAATGGATTTATTATAAAATATACACACCCAAACTTACTATTTATTTCGTGGCAACATTATATTCCGAATTATCAGCGCGCTCAAATCAAGAAAAAAACAGGTGTTAGTGTTGATGGATATGGAAGAGTTATTAATAAAAAAAATAAAAAGAAGGATGATGGAGATATAAACAGTTTATTGTTAAAAAATGGATCAAAAAATGAAACAAAGGGTATTTTAAAGAAAGGTAATGACAAAAATTATAAATCTATTTCTAGTTACAAACCAACAGGAAACCTTATTTATAATACTAAATTAATACAAAAGATAGAAGATGTAACAGATAATGTGAAACTAAAATAAGAAAAGTACTGAAAAAAGGGCACGACACTTTTTTTGAGGAAAACTTTCCCTATATATATAGAATTGGACATTTCAGAAATGTCCAAAATGCAGATTTCTGAAAAAGTTTTTTCTGAAAAAACGTGCATTTTTTGCGGCAAAGCACAATGTAGGAAATTTTCAAAATCTATAAAATATTTTGTGACTGAACTTTTTTTTTGTTTGAAAAAAAAAGTATATAAAGTCGTTTTTTTATGTTTCCATATAATAGAATGAAAAAAGAGAAAAAGAGACAAACAAAAAATAAGACTGACAAAAAAAAAGTGAATTACAATTGTGAATGTTGTAACTATAACACACCAAAAAAAACAGATTACTTTAGGCATTTAAATACAAAAAAACATTTAAAACAAATATCTAAGGAAACAAAAACGAAAATCAGTTTTTTTAAAACTGAAAAAACGAAAAAAAACGAAAATATAAATTTTGAAACTTGTAAATGTGGGAAGAAATTTAAGACGAGAGGTGGTCTTTGGAAACATCAAAAAAAATGTAATATTGATATAATAGACATCAAAAAAAATGTTTCCAAAAATGTTTCCAATGTTTCCAAAAATGTTTCCAATGTTTCCGCACCATACAATACTGAACATAAGTTGACAGTTGATGAAGAATTAAAGCATTTACAGTTACAAAAAGCAAAATTAGAAGTTGAAAAGTTGAAAAAAGAAATTGAAAATATAAACAAGCCCCAAACTTCAACAAATTCACTAACTAATGAATTAGTTGAAACAATAGGTAAAATTGCGGGGAACAACAATTGTAATAATACAAATAACATCTCAATTAATATGTATTTGAATGAAAAATGTAAAAATGCTATGAATTTGGAAGATTTTGTAAGAAATATAACAGTAAGTTTACAAGATTTAGATTATTCAAAACAAAATGGATATGCCAAGGGTATTACGAATATCTTTATGAAACAATTGGCCGATTTAGAACCAACAGAAAGACCTATACATTGCAGTGATAAAAAGAGATTACAATTTTATGTAAAAGATGACAATAAGTGGGAAAAAGATAAAAATAATATAAAATTAACATCTAGTATAAAATGTGTTGGTATGGAACAAGTTAAAAAAATGTCGGAATGGGAGAAAGATCACCCAAATTATATGAACAATCCCAAAGAATTAAAGGTTTGGCAAACTATGTTAGAAAGTGTATCGGGTGGTATAAATAAAGATGAAATTCAGAAAAATGAACATAAAATCAAAAAAGAATTAGGAAAAGTGGTAGATATAAAAGAAGAATTAAAGTAGTGCTTTTTTTTCAGTTAAAAGGAAATCCTGAAATAGCCCTTATTGCTCTTTGGTATTGTAAATAAGAATTGTGTAGACATAAAATAATACAAATACATATATAAGTTATCGTATAAAATCCAATAATAAATAATGCTGTTTGTTCCATTACTTATTATTTGAATAGATTATTTATCTTTTTTTTCTAGATCTTTTTCTTCTTTTCTTTTTTCCACCCGTCATTTGTGGATTTTCTATTTGCGGTGGTGCTTGTTGTGGTGCTTGTTGTGGTGCTTCTTGTGGATTAGCAATTGATATTTCATCGGCTTTTTTTTCAAATTTTTTGATTCTTCTCATTGAAGTTTCAATCATTTTTGATTTTACAATTCCTTCAAATAAAGAAAGACCTTTTTGAAAATCTTCTTCACAACCAATATACAAAGATAATATGTCATTTCTTGCTTTAACAGTTAATTCATCAAGTTTTGCATTATTTAATGCGGGATTAATAGTCAATACTTTTTGTTTTTTCTGAGGATCAACCCAAAATGAAAATAATTGTTTGATAATATTTAATAAAGATTTCTCTATTTTTTGAGATTTAGAAATCATTTCCTTTATGTGTTCTGCGTATTTTTTAAATAAATTATCGTTAGCATTTCCAGTATAAGATTTTTGCCAAGGACTATCTTTATTTTTACATAGCTCTTGATTATGAAAATCCTTTAAAGGTATTTCGGAAAATTTATTAATTTCCCATTTTGTTATTATCAAAGCTATATCATTAAATTTGAATTTATCAACTTTCAATAATTTATCTCTATCTTCTGGTTTTTTGAATTTTATATAAACACCATCATCTCTTTTTTCAACAAAAATAACTTCTCCTATTTTCTTTGAAAAATATTGTCCAATTTGTATATCATCTATATCTGGTATATTTTGAGCAATAACACCACATTTGTTTGGAAAGCATTCTCCTCCAGTAAAAGCAATATAAAATTTTTCTAAATCATTCATATAAACTTCTTTCCCTTCTTCTGTAATACCAAGATATTTTCCATCATTAAAATTATATTCATCATAATATAATGTTTCTAATTCAGGAATACCTATTTCTTCAACTAAACTTTTAGTTTCAGTTGTTGCTATAGGAACATCAACCCCGTCTACCTTATTATTTATTTTTTTATTCATATCACAATTTTTAACTCTAAGTACAATACCGTTTTCAGTATTTTGTCTTGGTTTTATAGCATTTATTCTTGATTGACATAAATTTTGATAAGATGTTTTAATATTTTTTCCAGCAGGTATTGATGATCTTTCTTTAAAATTAACAGTTTTTTCTTGTCCATTTTCATCAATATAAGTATATTTTGGGTTAATAGTCATTGCGATTGCGGCAAAAATGTGAGCAATCCTGACATAAAATTTAGCAATTCCAATACACATTCTTTTTTTTCTGACATGTGAACTTACATCTAAACGGTCTAAATTATCTTTATCTAAATATAGTATACTAGATTTTGCCATTTTATTTATTTCTTCTCCTTGTTTTGTCCTTTGATCTAAATACTCAATCTCCATATCATTTAAAAAATGTTTAATAGTTTTTGATGTTAAAATAACTAATTTATTACAATAATCCGGTTTATGTAAATTTTCCAAGTCTTGAAAGTTTGCCTGTGTAATATATTTAGCTGCTATATAACTAATAACATTTTCAAATTTCATATTTGCGATATCATCATCTTCTTTATTATCTCCGTCTTGTGGATTTTTTTCTGCTGGTTTTGAACCTTTATTACCCATTATATGATAAATATATATATTATAAAATTGAATTAAAAACAAACACTTATATATTAAATTAAATAGCTATGAAATTTACAAAAATAAATCAAACAAAAAGAAAGCCAAATAAGAAAAAAAATATTTCAAAAATGTGGAAGGCGTTTGATGCCGAGGAAACAAATATAACAACTAAATTAGAACTACATTACACAAAATCTAATGTAAACCAAAGAGAAAAATGTGATTTATGTGATGCTCCTGTAGCATATTGTGAAAAAAAATTATTAACTTGTACAAATACCAAGTGTGGAATTATTTATAAAGATGTTCTTGACCAAGCAGCAGAATGGAGGTATTATGGTGCGGATGATAGTAGTATGGTAGATCCTACAAGATGCGGAATGCCTATCAACCCTCTTTTAAAAGAATCTTCTTATGGGTGTAAAGTTGTCTGTAATGGTAGGTCTAGTTATGAAATGAGAAAAATTAGAAGATATACTGAATGGCAATCTATGCCTTATAAAGAAAAATCTCAATATGATGAATTTGAAAAAATTAAAGCATTATCTAGACAAGCCGGTATTCCAAAAATAATAATTGACGAAGCATTGAGACAACACAAAAATTTATCAGAACTAAAAACATTTAGGGGGGGTAATAGAGAAGGAATTATAGCAGCAGCTGTTTATATTGCCGGTAGACTTCATAATTTCCCAAGAACAGCCAAGGAAATAGCCACAATATTTGTTTTAGACAATACAAATGCTACCAAGGGTTGTAAAAATGCTGTAGCGTTATTAAATAAAATGGAAGAAGATAATGGTGTTATTGATAAAACAACATTTAATCAAACAAAACCCACCGCTTTTATTGAAAGATATTGTAGTAGATTAAATTTAAATAAAGAGCTTACAACTGTTTGTAAATTTGTAGCAAGAAAAATAGAACAAAATAATATTATTCCTGAAAATACACCCCATTCTGTTGCCGCAGGAATAGTTTATTTTGTAGCACAAACATGTAATTTAAATATTAGTAAAAAAAATGTCAATAATGTAAGTGAAATAAGCGAAGTGACCATAAATAAATGTTATAAAAAACTAGATAAACTAAAAAATCAATTAATACCTAGTGTTATAATAAATAAATATGCGGAATAATAATATAATATTAATTATTAAATAATATTATATGAATACGATTGATTTTTTCAATACAAATAAAGATAAAAATACATATTCAAATGTTAAACCTAAAAAAATATTATTACTAATTGATGTTTATGGTTGGTGTTTTCACCACATCGCATTAAGAATTCAAAAAAATATAACTAATCATAAATTTGATATAATGACTTCTGGTGAGTTTTATAAAAACGCAATTGAGATAATAAAAAATAAATATGATATTATTCTATTTTTCTATCCTTCTAGTAAATATACTTTAGAAGAATTAGATTATATTAAAAAGTATAATAACACAAAAATCTATTGGTGTTTATATGAAAATTATAGCTGGACGGATCACAATACTGAACCAAAGTTTAGATCTAGGAAAAAAATCCTAGTAAACAATATTAAACAGTGGTTAATTCTGGGTGATGGGGTTTTTTATGGTTCTGACAAAATATTAAATAACTTATATAAATTAAATAACCAAATGTATTTCGATCTACCTACATATTATCCTTGTATTGATGGTGTAGATACAGAGATGTTTTATTTTAAAAGGTATAATAAAGATGTTTTGACTAAAAAAAAACTAAAAGTGGGGTGGATTGGAAATAGCGATGTTATGATGAGTGGTTTACAAAAAGGATTCAAGGAAATAAAACAATACGTTACTGATCTTTCTGCAAATTTTGAATTTTGTCCTTTAGATAAACAAATAAAACAAATACCTCATAAGGAAGTTCCAGATTATATTCATAATATTGATATAATTGTGTGTTATAGTACCGCAGAGGGAACCCCAAATCAAATATTGGAGGGGTCAAGTTGTGGTAGATGTTGGGTATCAACTGATGTAGGTGTTGTAAGTCCTCTTTATAATACTTTGAAAAATAACCCAACAGGTATTATAATAAATAAAGATGAAGAAAGTTTTAAAAAAGCATTAATGACACTTTATAATAATAGAAAATTACTTGCTATTTATGGTATAAATGGTAGGAGAGCAATTGAAGTAAATTGGGATTGGAAATATAGATTAGACGGGTTTAAAAAGGCATTTTCTTAAGAAAAAATAATATCTTGCATTAGTTTATTAATATTTTGGATATGTCCTGAGGGCGCTCGTTTTGTTATCTGTAAAGGATGGTCTCTATAAAACAATATTACATCAGGTAAATTGTGTATAATTCCAAATTTTTTTAAGATTCTCAATTCTAGTTCAAAATCTTCATATGTTTCTCTAATATTTTTATTATAATTACCTACTTCCAATATTTTGGATTTTTTAAAACATAAAGTAGGATGATTCATAATCCAACTCTTGGGATTCTTTATATATTCTTTTAATGTTAATGTTGAATGATTTGTTGGTCTATGAATAGGGTCTAATGAATCTCCAGTAAAGAATGATATCTGTCCTCCACAAACTACACAAGTGGGTGTTTTTTCCATAAATGTTAATTGTAATTCTATCCTATTTGGTGTCATAATATCATCCGCATCCATTCTAAAAACAATTTCATCGGGACATAATGAAACACCTCTATGTAGTGTGGGACCAATACCTATATTTTTTTCATTTTCTATATATAAAACTTTAATCCATCTACTGGATTTTTCAAATTCTAATAACATTTTTTTAAGTAAATCCGTGCATATTTTATTAGAACCATCGTTTATACAAACTAAATTTATAAAAATAGGATATTGTTGATGTTTTATAGATTCAAGGGTTTTTGAAAAAAAATTAGCATTAATATTATAACAAGGCATTAAAATAGAGACAGATTTTTTAGGTGTTTTTATAATATCCGGCAAGTCAATATTATTCATAGTATCATAACTGTTTTTTGTAGAACCCCATTCTTGATTGGCAAAAACCTGCTCGTGACCAACATAAGTACAACCAGAAGCGTGTATAGGTAAAAAATAATAAGATGGTAAAACTGTAACATCATTCCATTTTTGTCCGTGATATAATCTAGTTAAAAGTCCTGGTCCAACAGTTCTCCATGCCATTTTACCTGTTCTATTAAAATTTATATCATTATTTTTAATCCACTCAATAGCTAATCTAGGAATTTCGTGTTTTGGTGGAAATGCCATAGTTCCCGTAGCAATAAGCGGGTGTGTGCTAGCCAACACGTCATCATATCCATTTCCAACCCACCCAGCGCCTCTAATATGTTCGTTTTCATATCCAACAAAGGCTTTATATTTTTCTACAAGATATGTAACGGGTTTAATGCAATATGCATCAGCATCTACAAAAAAACCACCGTATTCGTATAATAATTCCCATCGTAATATATCTGCTTTACCATTAATTTCTTCCATTTCATTTACTTTCTCTGTTAATTTAGAGCGAAATCCTCTTTTTTCCATTTCTGCTTCTGTCCATCTAATATATTCAAATCCTTCTTTTTCATGTTTATTTTTCCATGTATCCATAAATTTAGTAGGAGGTGTTTTCGGACCGATCCATATTTGATGAATTATTTTTGGTATATTTGACATATATAGTTAAAATGATAATTAGTTTTAATATTATTTATTTTGTATTATTATAATTTACATAGTATAATTTAAATAGATATTTATATAGTTATTTATAATGAAAATATTACATTTATCATACCACAAAGGATGTATCAATGATTTTAATTATGTTTGCAATAAGTTAAATATACAATGTGAGGTATTAAGTAGTATTCAAGAATGTACTACGGATAAAAATCTAAAATCGTTAAATTTACCTGATGCACAACATTATAATATGACACGCGAAAGAGCGATATATTATTGGGATAAATATAAGGATTATTTTAATAAATTTGATTGTATAGTTACATCAGATACAGCACCTTT
>MDSX01016162.1_pt1 | contig 17660 bp, 13 predicted proteins | sample 811141 | NCBI WGS metagenome assembly MDSX01 (sample SAMN05326642, study PRJNA326480) | marine metagenome | isolation source: seawater | place: Atlantic Ocean: South East | collected 2010 | reverse complement strand
CTTTGATGTTTGATTTTGTTGCAGGTAGTGCGAATGTGGGTGATGGAACAATTGCCTCTACTTTTTATTTTGATGATATTAAATATGCTAACGTGCCCCTTTCTATTGAAGAAAATGATAGAGCAACTGCCTTTATAGTAAGACCAAATCCATCTTCTGACTATTGGTTGGTGTCTAATACAATAGGTTTGTCATTCAATGTAGAGGTATATGATGTTAAGGGCCAATTAGTCGGACATTTTGAAAGTAACCAGGGACTAGAAGTGACCATAGATGCATCTATCTATGCTTCTGGAGTGTATTATGCCAAAGTTACTTCAGCTACAGGGAGTGAAACCATCCGTCTAATCAAGCGTTAGTTGGAACAATAATAACTGGACGCTCTGTAGATTAAAAATGGTTATTTCGTGAGAATAAATTTCTCCGAGTACATTTCATTTGGTGTGATTACTTGAATAAGATAAGATCCTCGGGCGTAGCTTGATACGTCAAATTTCTTGTTGTATTGACCTATAAAATTCTCTAGAGATTCTTCTTGTAATACTTGGCCGATAGTGTTCAGTAATCTCACCGTGACGTTTTGTTGTTGACCTATCAAAAATTGCACATGTAATTCATGTACTGCAGGATTTGGGTACAAGAGCACATTGTATGATTCGTTTTGAACAGCAAATACATTCGATTCTACTACACACGAATCAAAACGAATTGTGAGTTTGTAATTGCCGTTGATAGGATTATAAATGAGACTATCCGCGGAAATGACATTACCGTTTAATTGCCACTCATATGTTATTCCTGATACCCCTTCAGAAATAGAAGGAATTAGCCGGTTGTTTATTGCAAGCACATCAACATCAATCACATTTTCACAGGTGTCAAAATGCGCAACAAAATTGGTGTTAGTTGCGAGTCCAACTTGAATAGAATCCGCAGTTACATTATTAAAGTTTGAGGCGGTTGAATACCAGTGTGAAAAAATGAAGCCTCTTTGCGGAGTTGCCTTCAGTGAGATGGGGCAACCACCGTGGTACGTTCCATTCCAAGGAAGATTAGGTTTTATACTGTTCACTTGAATGATTCCAGATTGAACAGGAAAGGTATTCAGGTTAACTAGTCTTTCTCCTTGTAATGATAGCGTTTGATTGAGGTGTTGGCGCGCAGTAGCAATGCGACTGGTGTTGTATTGTGAAATACCAGTAACAGCATTTTCCCATTGGTTTTTGGAACCGGGTCCAACTTGACCGCTCCACCTCGCTATATGGTCAGGAATGGCTTCTTCAATACTCTCTGCCAACTCAATGGTTACCGCGTTGAAATTTGAAGTTTGAAAGGTGGTATTGATTAAATCGTCGTATCTATTTGTGAATTGGCATTTGAACTCATTATTATACAAGGCACGATCAAAGATTTGCGCATGTGCATTTGGGGCACTCGGATTCCTTGCAAAATAGAGGTAGTTCGCAAAGATGTTTTGACCAAAATAACCAAAAGAGGCGTCCGTATCATAAAGTACATACCTCCATTTCCCATCAGTTGTATCTGGCCTCCATAGTTTTATGTTGTTCAGTCCCCAAGCAATTCCCAGCCAATCCATGTTCTGTATGTATGTTTGGAATATGAAGTAGTCTACATAATTATTCAGGTCGAATCTTGAGCCCATAATGTCTAGGAAATCGGCATCATTAACATTGGTATTCATGATAAGACTGTAGGTTTCTAGAAAATGATCAACTGAACCGGAAAGTGCACCGTCTTTATTCAATAATTCAACTTTCCTACTGTCTATGCCGTGGTTGCTTTCCACATAATGCTCGTCAATCTTTTCACGGATCCCGTAGAGCCCCCAGTATTCACCATTTAGATACATAATACATGGCTGGTAACCCATTCTATCTATATTAGAGTTCTCTGCGAGCCGACTTATCAATGCATCTTGTATACGGTCGGACCAATTATGCTGACCACCGTTCCGTATATTGAAATTGTTGTACTGTGTGATGCTTGATTTCTTATCTATTAGCGAATATTCAACATCTCCTGTATACGTGGGCTTGGTATCTATTCTAAAAGATTTTTGAGGTTGTGCTCTGGACCAGCCACCATGTATTTCCAAATCGAATTCGGCTTCAAATCGTTTGGTTTTAGATGCATCAAAAAATTCCATTCTAGACTTTCTTGACCACGGTTCCCAGAAGTTACTTCCAAAAAAGGGATAATCAGTACCGGCATTAGGGCCGGAAACATAGATTCCTGTGAACCAATTCCATAAATTGTCTTCATCTGTGATGATGGAAAAAACGGGTAAGTTGTGATTCTCTTCGTTGACTATAAAGGTTCTGTCAACAACGGCGCTTGGCAGTTCCTGATTGCCACTACTAAATGACCTTAAACTCAATACCGTGGAAGAATTGATATTGATGGGGCCATTTACAACCAAGTCATCTGTATCTGGAATATCACCGTTAGTTGTATAATAGGTGGTTGAATTGGAAGAGGAAGACACATTGACTTGAAAAGGATATGGATACCATCCGGAGTACAAATCGGTATTGGGTTCACTTGTTATGGATGAAAAGCAAACATTCTGATCGTTTAATAGATTTGGTGAAGGACTATTGAAATAACACCAGCTACCTATTCCATCAGGGATTCTTCCGTATGATATAGAATTAGTTATGTTGTTAGGTATCAGTATGCTGTCTATGACGGTTTCGCTCGTATCACTTATCACGATGGTTTCGCCGTGAGATAGCTTAAAAGTGGTATGAGCATTTATGGCAGGAGGCACAATCCAATTAGGTAAGGATTGATACCTATAGGTTGCCCCTGCTATTCCGGCGGAGAGGAAAAAATTACTGCTCATGTCCGAAGAGGTTGCAGATGCATTATGAACTTGAATCGCCAAAATATTTGTTCCCGTTACTAATATTTCTTTGATGTCATTAGTGTTGAAGAATTTGGATTCAGGAATGCCGCCATTGTATAAGATTGCTTCATGATTCGCATTGGTCAATTCTGCATAACCGGGATTAAATGAATTGAAATTACTTGACCGCATGATTTCTATTCCATTGAGATAGGCAATGAATCCATCGTCATAATCTGCATGAAAGAGCAGTTGGGTAATATCATCTACATCAATCACTTGGAATTCTTTCCTTAGATATAAAGAGGGGGTTACTGCGATAATCGTATTGTCATCATTATCACCGTATCCAATACCACCTTGACCTGAATTCCAACTTTGATCGTTAAAGCCCAGTGTATTCCAATTGCCCCAATCAGGTGTTGGTGGCGAGCTTCCAAGCCAGTATTGCCAAATGTTTTCTGCAACCACAAGAGATTCCCAGTGGTTGGGTAATTTCATGTTTTCCCTTCCTGAAGCACAAATAGTCAGTATTTCTTGACTTCCCAAATAGGTATTTGGGAATTGCCATTTATCTAAATTATCTGGATTGTCACTTAAATAGTACTCTGAAAGAAGCACCGAGTCGGCGGAGTAATTGTGGATTTCAATCCAATCTACGTCATCACCGAATTCATCTGTATACCCCCTGACACAATTGAATTCATTAATAGCTAATTGAGCTTGCAGCGCGAAACCACAAAGGATAAATAAAAGGAGAAATACAGGTTTCTTCAAGGGGTTCAATTTTATGAAACGTAAATATAATCAGGTAATTATATATAGTTGAAGTATTGCTTGAACTTATTAAATCAAAAACGCCCAGCTTCAAAAAGCCGGGCGTTTCTGTGGTGATGGACGGAATCGAACCGCCGACACAAGGATTTTCAATCCTTTGCTCTACCAACTGAGCTACATCACCTCCTGAAGAGGACGGCAAATATAGGTGGGTTCACCGATTTGGGAAAGGGTTAACTAAAAAAAGTCAACTATTTTTGTCTTCAATACCTAAATTGCTGTAACCATTTGGCAATAATGTTATGCAACCAATACTTTTTGATTTAGGTAACACAACAGTTAAGGCATGGGATACCGCAACTAATAACTTCTGCCGATTGACTTCTGAGGAGTTTATAGATTTTCTCACCAAGAGACCGGATCAATTGCTTTTTGGCTATGCCACGGGAAATGATTCCATATTGACGGGTATGAAAAACCCAATTCGCCTTCTCGCTGCAGATGATGCTATGCCCCTAAAAAGTCATTATCAGGACATGTCAACCTTGGGATTAGATCGCTGGGTGTTATGCAATTCACACTTTTTAGAAGGGAACGATTCTTTTTTACTCGTGACCATGGGAACTTGCATTACATATAATATTGTGAAAGAGGGTGTCTTTTTGGGAGGTGCTATTTCACCTGGTTGGGAAATGCGGTTCGAATCAATGCATAAAATGACAGCCAATCTGCCAAAAGCAGAGTATATGAAGGATTCGAAATTATTAGGCTCCACAACAATGGGTAGTTTAAGGTCTGGCGTAGATGTTGCTATTCAGAAGGAAATTGCTGCAATGATAGAAGAGTACATCAATAGGTTTCTGTTAAAAAAAGTATTCATTTGTGGAGGTCATTCAAATCGCTTGCCTAACCACTCAAAAAACTACATATTTGCACCCGTTAATTATGAACTACATGCCCTCCGGCGCATCCATGACTATTTTTTTAAAAACGGAACGCTTTAAAGTCTTTATTTCGATTGCCATTGGTTTAACCTTTGTGCTATCCAACACTGCTTTGGCTCAAACCAATTCAGTAAGTCCACTGAGTATAAATGGATTTGGGGAAACCTCTTTTGGAGTGACGCCAAATTACCTTGCTATGGGAGGCACGGGCATAGCAAATGTAGATCGCTTTTCCATTAATATGCTGAACCCAGCAGGGTATATGAATATGGATTTTGCCACGCTTGAGATGAGCGGCGCTCATAGGTCTTTTCGTCATAGAATAACGGATGAGGACATTGATCAAGCAAATTTCAATACCTACTTTGATTTTTTTGGCTTCGGATTCAAATTCAATGATTATTTCGCTGGTTCTTTTTCGGTATCACCAATGGCCGCCAAGGGCTACAGTATTAGCGTTGCCGATTCTTCAGATGATTTTGGTCTATTTGAATACCGTTCTATAGGTTCTGGTGGTTATGATAGGTTTAATTTTGGGCTTGCTTCACAGCCATTTAAATGGCTGTCCGTTGGCGTCAATGCTAAATATATTTTTGGTGAAATTGACGAGAGTAATAAAACTATAATTGCGAATCCAGATTTTCTATCAGTAAGTAATTCGAAACAGACTGGCATTAGCGATTTTACCTTTGATTTTGGTACGCAAATGAAGTTTGATTTGGGCGAATATCGCTTTACTGCTGGTGCCGTGTACGCCTTGGGTCAAGAGTTAAATGCTCGTCAGATTACGTCTCAATATACTTTTATTAATAGCGGTATAATTGAGACTGCCGTTGACACCTTGTTCTATGATTTAAGTGAACAAGGCAAGGCTGTTCTTCCTTCTAGTTATGGAGTGGGTATTGGTTTTTCCAAGTCGCTTAATAATGCGAGTATCAGCGCTTGGGATGTGTTAGTAGATTACAGGATGACCCTCTGGGAGGAGTACCGTTCATTCATTCCGAATGGTGGTAGTGACCCTGGTTCAAATATGTTCAATAGTGAAAGAATAAGCTTTGGTGCAGCTTTGGTGCCGGCATATGCGTTTTCTTCCTTGGGTAAAAGTAGAAATTACTTCGTGTTAGCCCGCTATAGAATTGGAGCTTTTCAAGAAGTTGGGCAATATCAGTGGGACGGCAAAGGATATACCTCTAGAGAAGTAAATGCGGGAATTAGTTTTCCAGTAATTTATCGTTCTCTTGCTCCCGGTGAACAAAAGGCAAGCTTTTTGAATATAAGTTTTGGGAGAGGACAACGTTGGGATGGAAATACAGCAAACCTGAGAGAGGAATATTGGAATTTTAATCTCGGCGTCACTTTAAATGATAAGTGGTTCCAGAAATTTAGATATAGATAAATAGATAATTATGAAGCGAATAGTATTCCTTCTTGCCACAGTGATTTTTTCACTGAATGCAAACGCCCAGAGTATTTGGGGTAATTCGGTAGCAGATTCAGTTATGTGTTACGAGAGCTACAACATTTTTGGTTCATTTTACCAAAGCAAAGATTATGCGGCGGCATTTGACCCTTGGTTTAAGGTCTATGAAACTTGTCCAGAGGCTAAAAAAGCCACGTACATTTATGGGCCAAAGATTGTTGAAACTAAAATTGCATCTATCACAGATGCCAATGAGCGTCAGCAATTTGTAAATCTTTTGATGGAGATATACGATAATCGTCTGAAGTATTTTCCAGGGAGCAATACAAAATATGTAGGTTCAGAGGGATACGTCTTGTGTGAAAAGGCATCTAAATACATCAAATACAATAAGGATAGTGTTGAAAGAGCTTCAGAATTATTTGATGCTGCTTACACAGTAGCAGGAAAAGAAATGTCTGCCTCTCAATTGAACGCTTACTTCTTGACAAATATCAAGTTGTTTAACATTACCAAAGATGTTGATCGATTGTTTGTTGTATATAATAATGCCATTGAAGCACTTGAATTTAATTCAATGGGATATAGCAATGAGATTTTAAATTTGACATCAAAGGCTGATTCTGTAGAGCTTTCTTCTACTGAAATAAAGTTATTAGAACGTGCAAAAAAGAGTCTTCCAAACTATGAAAAGGTGCAGCGTAACATTGAAAAGGCGCTATCTCCACTGCTAACCTGTGAAAAGTTGGCATTAATCTATAATGAAGAGAAGTTTACTGCCAATCAAGACGATACAGAATGGTTGAGGCGAGCTGCTAAGATGCTTCAGAAAGACCGTGAAGGCGAAGATGGAGAAATGGCAAGTTGTACAGATAACCCGGTATTCCTTCTCATCGCGGAGCGTTTATATAGTCTAGAGCCGTCAGCAGGTGCCGCTCGATCTATGGCAAAATTAGGCGTACGCAAGAGCGATTGGGCCATGGCCAAAAAGTACTATCAGGAGGCAGCAGATCAAGAAGAAGATCTAAGGAAAACTGCAGACGATTATATGGGTCTTGCCTATGTGAACAATAAAATGGGCGCGCTCGCTTCGGCAAAAAGTAATTGTTTGAAAGCGGGTCAGCTTCGCAAAGACTGGGGAAATCCATACTTGTATTTAGCTACTCTTTATGCTGATGCAGCAGGGGATTGCGGTGCAAACGCGGTAGAAAAAAACGCGGTTTATTGGGCAGCAATTAACAAATTGAATTATGCTCGTAGTGTTGATCCGAGCATATCGGATAAAACATCAAAGTTAATTTCCATTTATAAGGCGGCAGTACCAGATAAAGGGGTGGCCTTCCAGTTAGGATTTAAAGAAGGTGATTCAATCTCTATAGGTTGTTGGATAAATGAAACAGTTACTATCAAGTTTTATTAATTCAACTAAAAGATATTCTTCTGCTCCCCGCGGCTTTGCCGCGGGGAGTTTTTTTTCTCCTAAATTTGATTTCCATGGTAATACAGCATTAGTTGAATAATTGTCTTTTTTATTTATGCTCAGTCGTACTCGTAACGCTGAGTATTAGTTCGTGCAAGAATGAAACGTCTGAAGTAGAGGCGATCAATGCTCCAATATTAAATTATCCGTTAAACGAGCAGCGGCATGCGAACATCATATATAGCGATAGCGGTATAAATGTATTGGAGATAAATGCAGGTTTAGTGCAGGACTTTGGAAATATGGAGCCTCCATATACGTTTTTTAGTAATGGTCTTACTGTGCTGTTTTACAACGGTCCCGCAATAAGCTCTACAGTATTAACTTCGGATACTGCACGCCAAGAGAAATCTAGTGATTTGTGGGCAATTGGAGGTAATGTCGTAGTAAGAAATGGCAAAGGAGAGCGTATGCTAACGGAATTACTGTATTGGGACAGAAAAGAAAAAAAATTATATACGGATAGAGCAGTTCAAATTGAAACTGACGGCCAAAGTATCACCGGGGTGGGCTTTGAAGCGGACCAAGAATTTAACAGTTACCAGATTTACAAGGTACAAGGCGAAATAACTATTGACGATGAATAAGGCAATGCGTGTAGTAGAGCTGCTTTGGTTAGCAGTTGCTGCAGTAAGTATAGTAGAGGTTTATATGGGCTGGGGCGATTGGAATAGAACAATCAAGTTTTCCTTGTTCTTTGGCGCCTCAGTATTCATGTATTTCTTGCGTCGTAAAGGACGTTTAAAGCAAATGGATAAATAGGTGCAAATACTAACCATAATTTCTGTTTCTATTTTGTTTTCAGCTCTTTTTTCAGGGTTGGAAATGGCCTACTTAAGTATCAATAAGCTTCACGTAGAACTTGAACGTCAAAAGGGCGGTTGGAACTATAAGATTTTAGGATATTTAGTAGATAGACCAGCGGCATTCATTGCCGCCATTCTAGTAGGAAATAACGTGGCCTTGGTTCTCTATGGGAATTATATGCACCAATTTTTAGAACCCTACTTTTCTCGGTGGTCGGCTTTAGAATATTTCGTGCTTCTATTGGAAACATCAATAAGCACTGTGGTCATACTCGTTTTTGCAGAATTTTTACCAAAAACACTCTTTAGACAGAATGCTGAGGGCTTGATGAAAGTTTTAAGTACACCAGCCTATGTGATTTTTTGGATTCTTCGTGCACCTAGTGCTCTTTTATTGGGTATTAGCCAATTGGTCTTAAAATATATCTTCAGGATTGAAACAGAGAAAGAGAGTAGTGACTTTGGACGTGTGGAATTAGATCATTTTGTGCGTGAACGCGTTCCCAATGCTGCAGATAGTGAGGGAGAGATAGATCCGGAACTTGAGATCTTCAAAAACGCATTGGAATTTCCGGAGACAAAGGCTCGTGAATTTATGATTCCCAGAACGGAGATAGAAGGTGTCGAAGTTCAATCCGAATTGGCTAAAGTCCATGAATTATTCATCGCTAGTGGTTATTCAAAGCTGCTCGTTTATGATGAAAATATAGATAAGATTATTGGTTACGTTCATGCGTTTGAATTGTTTCGACGCCCAGATAATTTGCAAAGAGTTCTGCGACCTGTAAGTTTTATTCCAGAGAGTATGACAGCTGATGAAATTCTAAACCTATTCACCAAAGAAAAACGAAATATGGCAATTGTTTTGGATGAACACGGCGGAACTAGCGGTATGATTACCCTTGAGGATGTAATAGAGGAAATTTTTGGTGAAATAGAGGATGAACATGATTCAGAGACCTTATTGGAGAAAGAGATTCGTCCAAACGAATGGTTATTTTCAACTCGTTTAGAAGTTAGTGATGTCAATGAAAAATGGAATTTAACTATTCCAGAAAGTGATAATTACAACACCCTTGGTGGCTATATTTTAGACCTGTATGAGAGTATCCCCGTTAAAGGAACAGTCATTCGAAGCAATCAATACTTGTTCATAGTAGAAAAAACTACCTTAAATAGACTCGAAGAGGTAGTAGTAAAGGCCATTTAATGGGTTCAAAATCTTATATTCGCAGACTCATCACAATAATTGCAGAATAATGGCAACAATTGAACGCATCAGACAACGCTCAGGATTATTGATCGTTGTAGTGTTTGTAGCACTTATGGCTTTCCTACTAGGTGACTTATTTCAGTCGGGAGGCTCAAGATTTTTCGGAGATCCCAACGTCGTGGGATCAGTCAACGGTGTTGAACTCTCTCGAATGGAGATGAGTCAAAAAATCGAAGAACTCCGAGCTGGAAATCCAGAAACCTACGCAAACTCAAGTAGCATACAACTCGCAAATTTCGTTTGGAATGGTTTTATGTCGGATGCTATTCTCAATGAAGAATTAGCAGCTTCTGGCATGAGCGTAAACGAACAAGAAATTTATTTGGACGTCATCACTAATCCGAATATTCGTCAAAGCTTTACCGGAGAAAACGGGAAATTTGATCGTAATATGTTTGCCAGCTACCTCTCGCAGGTTAGAGAGAACAAAGACGTTGATGCAGAAAGCGCTGAAATGTGGAGACAATGGTTGTCTTTTGAAAATGCAGTAGCAAATCAAGCAAACACGTTCAAATTTAATAATGCAATTGAAAAAGCATTGTTCATGCCTGCATCACTTGCAGAGGCAGAATTCTCAAGAGCTAATGCTCAATATCCAGCTCAATACGTTTATGTACCATACATTGATGTAAATGAGAATGAAATTGAGGTTAGCGAGTCTGACGCCAAGAAATATTACCAAGACCACAAGGATAATTTTACGCAAAAGGACGGAAGGAACATAGAGTTTATCAATTTTCCTCTAGCACCATCTCAGGCAGATCGGAATGCTCTTCAATCTGAATTAGCCTCATTATCGCTAGAGTGGTTTTCTGCTGAAGACGACAGTGTATTCGTGAATTTACATAGTGATATTCGTTTTGTTCCGGAGTACTTTACTTTGGACGATTTAGTTGGTACGGGGCTTGATACCCTTGTTGATGGTCAAGATGTTGGTTATCAAAAAGGGCCTATTGATTTTGGTGATGCTTTTGCAGTAGTCAAGCTGGTAGACAAGAAAAACATAGCAGACAGTGTGAAAGCTCGTCATATTCTAATTCCTTTTGCTGGTGCAACTCGAGTGGACCCTAGTATTACTCGTTCACCTCTGGAAGCTAAAGCCATAGCAGATAGTTTATTTTCGTATCTAAAAGAGAATAGATCTGAATTTGAATCTGTGAGTGATGCTTTTTCATCAGATATCACGGCCAAGGCCAACGGCGGAGACTTGGGTTACTTCTCTAGAGGTATGATGGCAAAGCCTTTTGAGAATTTCTGTTACTACGGTGCACAGGGTGACTTAGGTTTAGTACCTACTCAGTTCGGTTTCCATATCATAGAAATCACAGACCAATCAGGTGAGAATACAGCTTATAAAATTGGTCAAGTTATTCGTCAAGTACTACCGTCAGATGAAACTATTCAAACCCTATATGGAAGTGCATCATCTTATGCAGCAGCAGCGCAGGGATCGGATGATTATAGAGCACTAGCTGTTGATAGCGATTTATCTTTGCGAATCGCAAGAAATCTTGGTCAATTTGATGAATCAATACCTGGTCTAGGTGCTTCACGCCGCATAGTGCGTTGGGCTTGGGAAGAAGATCGTGAAATCGGAAATATAGGCCTGTTAGAAAATGATGGTAACGGATATGTAGTGGTTATCCTTACAGATATATTAGAAGAAGGCACTTCTACTTATGCAGCCGTAGCAACTCAATGTATGGAGGGTGCTAAGAAGGAAGCAAAGAAGGCCATAATAAAAGATAGATTAGAGACTGCACGATCTGGTGCTAAGGATATTCAGGCGGTTGCTGATGCTGCTATCAAAGAAGTGCGAATATTGAATTTTAAATTGAATCAAAGTAATATTGCAGGCATTGGAAATGAGTCAAAGGTTGTTGGTCAAGTTTGCGGATTAACTGCAGGTGAAATGAGTGAGGTTATCATTGGAGAGAATGGGGCTTTCGTAGTCATTACTCAAGCAGCTCAACCAGCCCAAGCTGTTGATTATACCAATCAAGCACGCAGTGCGCAGCAAAGCTTGCGGAACCTTGTGAGTGGTCAAGCATTTAAGGCACTTCAAGATAAAGCAGATGTTGACGATAAGCGTTGGATGATGTTTTAGAAATGAATTTCAGTTAAATAAAAAACCCCGTGAAAGGCTTGCCTTTCACGGGGTTTTTTCTGTTAGGTGTAATACAATTGGTTGGTTAGGATAATCTATTCTGTCGTTCTCCGTCTAGTTTTATGAAAATAAAAAGTAGTAAAGTAAAGCCCCAAAGAGAGGAGCCTCCGTAACTAAAGAAGGGAAGAGGAATACCCACAGTTGGAAATAAACCTATGGTCATGCCTACATTAATTACCCAATGTGTGAAAAATATGCTTGCCACTCCGTAGCCATAATATCGGCTGAAATTATCCTTTTGACGTTCAGCTAACCAAATTATATGACCAATTAAAAGTGCAAAAGCAACCATTAATAAAAAAGTCCCAATAAACCCCCATTCTTCACCAATTGTACAAAATATGTAGTCGGTGCTTTGAGCAGGTACAAAGTCTAACTTTGTTTGTGTACCGTTTAAGAACCCTTTACCAGTCCAACCGCCAGAGCCAATTGCAATTAAGGATTGTAAGGTATTGTAGCCTGCCCCTGAAGGATCATCTTCTAAACCAAGCAACACTTTAATACGTATTTGCTGGTGTGGCGCCAATATTTTTTCCATCATAAATCCTACGCCGAAAAGAAGAAAAGCAGACATAGTGGTAAAAAATAGATTGTATAAGATATGCTTGCGCTGCTTTGGCAGCAAAAAGAATACAAGTATGGCAAGGCCGAGTAATATGATCAGGGAGGTGCGCAAAGGCAGGATAAGTCCTCCTATTGCAAGAATAACACATCCTAAAATTATTCCAATATAATATCCTGGCATACCGGCTCTGTACACAACAAAGACTAGGCTTAAATACACTAAAGTGGAACCCATATCGGGCTGCAATGCTATGAGTAACTCAGGAGTACCTAAGATTAATAACCCAATCAACCTATCGCGCCAGTTTTTCATTGTCTTTCTGGGAAGACCAGCATAAAAGGCCAGCATTAATGCCGTAGCAAATTTTCCAACCTCCGAGGGTTGTAGGCTGAATCCTCCTAGACCAAACCAACTTCTTGCTCCCCCTACTTTTTTACCAATTATTAGAACAAGAATTAAAAGCAATATGCTTAGGGCATACCACAATGGGGCAAAATTTGTCCAAATTCTATAATTGGTGATCATGGTAAGGAAGATGATCACGAGGCCACCTAAAATAAAAAAACCTTGCTTTCCGTATTCTTCATTTAAAGAGAAAATACTAGCTGACTCTTCATTATAAACAGCAGCATATATGCTGATCCAGCCCCAAATACAAAGCAAAAAATATAAACTGACTAACAGCCAATCGAATCCTACGCGACTTCTATTATTGCTGAGGTACGCCATTAGAAACTCTCAATATAGGTGCTGTCTTCTCCATAAACTTTTATATGCTGAGCACGGTATTCGTCGTGCAAATGTCCTATTAACATTCGCTCTTCTACATTTTGTCTCGTAATGGTATCCGTTAGATAGAATTCGGTTAATAGACTAGAAATAGGTGCCGCCCATCTAGAGCCCCAATAGCCATTTTCTATTATGACAGCTATGGCTATTTTAGGATTGTTTTTTGGGGCGAAGCTTACAAAAATGCTATGGTCTTGACCATGTGGGTTTTGTGCTGTACCGGTCTTTCCACATTGGGCGATATTTTCTAATTTCATGGATCTTGCCGTGCCAGTCTCAAAAACTGCAAGCATCCCACCAATTACAGTCTCAAAATGCGTGCTGTCAATAGTGGTGTATTTACGAATGGTAAATGAGCTGTCTAGATTACTTCCTTGAATTTGCTTTACAATGTGAGGCGTATAATAGTAACCACGATTTGCAATAGCAGCGGTCATGTTAGCCAGTTGTATGGGTGTCGCAAGTAATTCTCCTTGTCCAATACCATTGCTTATCGAAGTGGCTCCTTTCCATGAGGTATAACCCAAAAAATCATCATAGAAAGAGACGTCTGGAACTAATCCTTTTTTGCCCGTGGGTAAATCATTTCCTAAATATCTACCTAAACCAAAACTTTTGACGTGGTTAGACCAATTCTGCATTCCTTTCCTAGAATTACCTCCTTTATCCACTGTACGCTGGTAAACAGAACAGAAGTAGCTATTACAACTCTCAGAAATCGCGTTTTGCAAATTCAATTTACCACCTTTACAGTGGCATGCGACTGTAACAGAACCAAAGTGCCATCCGTGTGTGCAGGTTAAAGTAGTTCGCGGTGTAATCACTCCCTCTTGTAATCCAATCAAAGCACCTAGTAATTTAAATGGTGATCCTGGAGGATATTCTGCAAGGATGCCTCTGTCAAATAACGGTTTATTGATGCTATCGTAGTAAAGGGCGGTATAATTTTTACTTCTCATTCTCCCCACCAATTCGTTTGGATTGTAATTAGGTGCAGTTACTAAGGCGAGTATTTCTCCTGTTGAAGGCTCAATTGCGACAATACTTCCCCGTTTACCCTTCATTAACTGTTCTCCGTATAACTGAAGATTTAAATCAATGCTGCTGACGATATCCTTGCCCGCTTCTGGAAAGACATCATGTTTGCCGTTTTTCCAATTACCTATCCTTCTATTTCTGTGGTCAACAGTATAAAAGCGCTTACCATGTTTGCCTTTGAGTGCACCCTCATAACTTTTATCAATGCCACTTTTACCGGCTAGATCACCACTCGAATAGCCTTCGTTGGCTATGATGAATTCGGTATTTACTTCGCCAATAAAACCGACTACATTGGCAGCACCTGGCTTTGGATAGTTTCTTAAAATTCGTTTTTGAGAATAAAAACCAGCGAACTTTTGCAGTTCTGTATTGATCATAGCATATTTCTGCTTAGGCAGCATTTTCATAAACATGCTGCTGCGGAAATAGCTATACTTTTTTGCTTTTACTAACCGATTATAGATATCATCATTAGTTAAGTTTAAGAGCTCGGCTAACTTAACTGTATCTAAGTTTTTAACTAAATAAGGGCTAACCATTAAATCATAGGTAGGACTATTACCTACTAATAATTCTTTGTTTCGGTCATAAATATACCCTCTAGGTGCATATAATTTTTCTGCTTGTGTTGCATTGCGTTCTGCTCGTGCAGCATATTCATCATTCTGAATTTGAATATTGAAAAGACGTGCACCGAACACCAGTACGATGACCAGTATTACCGAGAAAAATACGGTTTTATGCTGCATAGCGTTTGGACAAGAGTAAATGTATGATGGTTAGTAACCCAACAGTGCTGAGGGTTGAAACCAAGATACGAAGTCCAAGTGCAGAAAATTCCGAAAATCCGCTGTTTTCTACAGAAAATAATACACTATGATGGATTAACACTATAATGGAGGATAAAGGCAAAAATTTAGCCAATGAAAGTGAACTGAGCGTATCTGTAGAGTTTTCTTCTTTAAAGCCATAAAGGAAATTTTCTACGGATGGCTTTGCTACAATCGCAGTCAAACATGCAATAGTGTGAGCACCACCACTTTGTTCAAGGCTGTCCATTACAGAACCTATTAAAAAGGCTAAAATGTAAGTTGTAGATTTAGTAGTTCGAAAAGGGATAATAAAAAACGCCCATAGATACATGTACGGGTTGCCAAATTCAGTTAGTGGCATATCTTGAATTAGAAGCCACTGAACAAAAATGGCAGCCAATGCTATTCCTATGATGCGCAGTATATTCATTCAATAATTGATCTTAAGGAATCTACTTCATTTTCATCCTTGAAATGACATACATAAATCCAATTTAAACTGGTGAAGTCTGAAATCAACTCTACTTCTGCATCCCAACTTAAGTCCTCTTCACTTTGAACAGCGCTCGTTACAATCCCTGTTAAAACGGGAGGAGCTACTTCTACTCGAGTAAAAGAATAAACACTATCCCCTGCAACGGGTTGATATTCGCGTTCAATATCTTTAAGAATTGCCTGGCCTGTTTTCCCCAACCAACTGAGTTGTCCAAGACCTTTGCCATTGATTCGTGCTCCAATATCCCCTTTCATATGAATGAACGGGAGAACATATGAATAGCTTGGCGTAGTTTCTATTATGGTTCCAATCCATCCTTTTCCACTTATCACCCCCATACCAGGTTTGATACCGAGTTTTTCTCCTTCATTGATAAGGATATAATTGTTCTTTTTTCTGAAGGTGTAATCAACTACTCGAGCTGGTATGAAATCATACGAGCTCATAGCGCTGAAATGAGGAGCATTAGAATATCTTATTGATGCGCGTAAGGATGCGTTTTCTCTTGCTAATTCCTGATTGATTGCATCTAGTTTCCAATAATATTTCCAATGGTTTGTCAGGCTCGAAAATTGTGCACTGGTTTGTGATCCAAATGAATTTAACCAATGTTCTGAAACCTTATTTTTTAGAGAATGGCGAACTACTGCGAACAATAGCAGCGCCATGAGCAACAGATTATTGCGATACCTCGTTAAGAAGAGTACCAGTTGCTGCATAGGGTACTGTTAGTTCTCTAGAACTGTTTTGAAATGTTCAATGTTCTTCAAAACAACGCCTGTTCCGCGAACAACAGCTCTCAATGGGTCTTCAGCAACATATACTGGAAGGTCTGTTTTTAATGAGACACGCTTATCTAATCCGCGAAGCATAGATCCACCCCCTGCGAGATAAATTCCACTATTGAAAATATCAGCGGCTAATTCCGGTGGCGTGTTACTTAATGCCTCCATGATGGCGTCTTCAATACGAGTAATACTTTTTTCAAGAGCGCGGCTTACCTCCCCATGGTTCACGCTTACTTGTTTAGGTTTGCCAGTAAGAAGATCGCGTCCCTGTACTTGGAATGGTTCAGGGGCATCGTCTAATTCTTCCATGGCTGCACCAACAGAAATTTTAATGTTTTCTGCTGTTCTTTCTCCTACAAATAGATTGTGCTGCGTTCGCATATAGTTCGCAATGTCATTGGTGAAGACATCGCCCGCAACTTTTATTGATTTATCACATACAATACCGCCCATAGCGAGAACGGCAATTTCTGTAGTTCCACCGCCTATGTCAATAATCATATTGCCTTTAGGTTCAAGAATATTCACACCTATGCCCACAGCTGCAGCCATTGGTTCGTGAATCAAATAGACTTCCTTGGCATTGGCGTGTTCTGCCGAGTCTCTTACGGCACGTTTTTCGACTTCGGTAATTCCTGATGGAATGCAAATAACCATGCGAAGACTTGGAGGAAAAAGTCTTTTCTTGAAGGCAGGGATATTTTTGATGAGTTCTCTAATCATGTACTCGGAAGCTTCAAAATCAGCAATTACTCCATCCTTAAGAGGACGTATTGTCTTGATATTTTCGTGCGTTTTGCCGTGCATCTGTCGCGCCTCCTTGCCCACAGCAATAATTTGACCTGTTCTTCGGTCCATTGCAACAATAGATGGCGAATCAATTACCACCTTGTCTTGATATGTGATTAGCGTATTGGCCGTACCCAAGTCAATAGCTATATCTTCTGTCATAAAACTTAACCAACCCATGCTCTCAAGGTAAGAAAAATTAGTGTTTGAAGTGACGAATTCCTGTAGTCACCATTGCTATTTTATTATCATCACAAAACGCGATACTTTCCTTATCACGAATTGATCCTCCAGGTTGAATTACGCAAGTAATTCCTGCATTATGCGCAATCTCCACACAATCTGGAAACGGGAAAAAAGCATCTGAGGCCATTGCAGCTCCATTCAAATCAAATCCGAAGCGATTTGCCTTGTCAATGGCTTGGTTTAGCGCATCTACTCTTGAAGTCTGTCCTGTTCCAGATGCCAAAAGTTGTCCCCCTTTAGCTAATACAATTGTATTTGATTTTGTATGCTTACAAATTTTAGCAGCGAAGAGAAGATCATTTATTTGCTCCTTATTAGGAAAAACTGCGGTGACTGATTTCATCTTGTCAACATCATCCGACTCCAAATCTCTTGCTTGAACCAATGTGCCGTTAAGT